>OGPX01001465.1_pt1 | contig 15738 bp, 18 predicted proteins | sample 1553101 | NCBI WGS metagenome assembly OGPX01 (sample SAMEA2579964, study PRJEB22360) | human gut metagenome | biome: human gut; feature: human-associated habitat; material: faeces | place: Denmark | collected 2008/2010
CCAAACTGCGACTGAATAGCGATGATAAGACAAGTATGAGGATAAAACCCGAACTGGTTGAATGATAATCTGAGCGGTCCCTGTATCAGACTGTGACGTAAGGTAACTATGGGAACTACCGTTGTATGGATAGTTCTAAACCGTCATCACTGCAATACTCTTTTTGCAGTCGTAGAGTAGAAAGAGCAAGAACTTGTTGCAGCGCAACCGTAATATACGGTAAAAGGTGGAAATCATATCCGACAACTTGTCGTGCCAACAGTTAAGATATAATAAACTGGGATTACCTAAATCGGAGCCCACAAGGGCTATGGGAAACAGTTCCCGAAATTCCGACATGGTAACGGAGTCCCCGTAGTAGTCCGAGCAAGTTAATGGCTTGTACATGGCGAAGGGGGACAGCAGAGATCTTTAATACAATTAATGAATGATGTGAGAGACATTATGAGAAATTCGGCAAAAGTATTAAACAGTTTGAATCGACACAGCAAGGACTTGAATTACAAGTACGAGCGTCTGTACCGTATTCTTTTCAATACGGAGATGTACGCCGTTGCCTACCAGCGGATTGCCCCCAAACAAGGCAATATGACGGAGGGGACGGACGGCAAGACCATTGACGGCATGAGCATCAAGCGTATTGAAAACCTGATAGCATCATTGAAAGATGAAAGCTACCAGCCCAAGCCGTCAAGGAGGACATATATACCCAAGAAAAACGGGAAAATGCGTCCTCTGGGTATTCCTGCTACGGAAGATAAGTTATTGCAGGAGGTGGTTAAAATGGTATTGGAAGCCATATACGAGGAGAGTTTTGAATACACTTCGCATGGTTTCCGTCCCAAACGGAGCTGCCACACCGCTCTTAAGCAGATTGAAAAATCATTCTGTGGGGTGAAATGGTATATTGAGGGCGATATAAAGGGATTCTTTGACAACATCAATCACGATGTGATGATAGGAATCCTCGAAGAACGCATCAATGATGCCCGTTTCATTCGGCTTATCCGTAAATTCCTGAATGCAGGATATATCGAAGACTGGAACTTTCATAACTCCTACAGCGGAACACCGCAAGGCGGAATTGTCAGCCCTATCTTGGCAAACATATACCTTGATAAGTTGGATAAATTCATGAAGGAATACACTGAAAAATTTGATAAGGGGAAAGAACGGAAAAGAACCAAACAGGCAGTATCACTTGAAGGCAAACGACACCGTATTCTGAAAAAGTTGAAAGTGGTAAAAGACAAAAATGAAAGGTCAGAATTGATAAGACAATATAAGGCTTATCAAAAAGAAGGTTTGCAGTATTCTGATGGTGACGAAATGGATATGAACTACAGAAAACTCAAATACGTGAGATATGCGGATGATTTTCTAATTGGAATCATTGGCAGTAAACAAGATGCTATCATCATCAAAGAGGACATAAAGAACTTCCTCTATGAAAAGTTGGCTCTTACACTGTCCGATGAGAAAACACTTATCACCCATGCTGAAAACGCTGCAAAATTTCTCGGATATGAGATTTTTGTAAGGAAATCCAATGACACCAAAAGAAGCAAATACGGAGTACTAAGACGTGTCTTCAATAAGAGGATACAATTGGCACTTGGAAAGGATACGTTTAAGAAAAAGTTGCTCGAATATCGTGTTTTAGAAATAAAGATACACAACGGCAAGGAGTATTGGAAAGCAAAATCCCGTCCCAAACTTTCAAACAACAATGACTTTGAGATACTTGACAGGTACAACAAGGAAATAAAGGGCATTTACAATTACTATTGTTTGGCTAATAATTGTAGTAGTCTGTCAAAACTTGGGTATATCATGAAATATAGTATGTACAAAACATTTGCGCAGAAATATCGGACAACGATGTCGCAAATCCGAAAAAAGTACACCAAGAATGGACTTTTTTCAGTTAGATACTATTTAAAGAACGGTACTGCCAAAGACTTGACCTTTTATCATGGTGGGTTCAAAAAGAAAAATCCAATGAACATTAAGGATTTAGACAACTTGCCCAAATTCACATATCATCCTACAAACACAAGTCTTATAGATAGGCTGAAAGCGGAAAAATGTGAATTATGTGGAGTAGTCGATAAGTTAGTGATGCACCATGTGAGAAAATTAAAAAATCTTCAAGGGAAAACTACCTGCGAAAAACAAATGATGGCTCGCAAACGAAAGACTATTGCCATATGTGGTAAGTGTTACAAAAAACTCAGTAACAATGAATAGATTGATATTATTAGTAGAAAGCCGGATACGCGGAGACGTGTACGTCCGGTTTGGGGGCGAGCTTCCGAAAACCCACCGTAGTAATACGGCAGGGCGTTGGATGCTTAGCCTACCGCTCAAAGCGGTACACGATGTTGTCAAGGGCGGCATCAAGGTGAAGAAGTCCATTGAACTGGTGGCGGAAATATCCGAAATCTACGTGCGCAACTTCCAAAGTATGCTGGCAGACCCGAATTTCACGCCTGACGAACTGTCGGCAATCTCGTTCGGCTATGCCAAACTGATGTCGGAAAGCTCGGACGTGTTGCAGGACTTGAAGAATGTAGTGAACATCACGGGTATGTCGCTGACGGATGCCGAACGGCTGGCTATTATTGATAATGCCTACCGAAGCCTATTGAATTACCGCAACCTCGTGAACTACTACACCCGCAAGAACATATCCGTGTCCTACCTGCGGGCAAAGAAGAAGAACGACACCGACCGGGTGCTGGCTCTCTACGGCTCGGCGGATGAACGCTACTGGTAACATATAAATCGGTATGCCTATGTTATTAGCAGCAGTGGATTTTGACAACCTGCACCAAGTGTTGCGGGTGCTGTACGATGAAATGATGCCCTTGTGCAGCAACATGACGGGGGTAGCCAAAGGGATAGCCGGGCTGGGAGCTTTGTTCTATGTAGCCGCCAAAGTGTGGCAGTCGCTCGCACGTGCCGAACCCATAGACGTGTACCCGCTCCTGCGTCCCTTTGCGCTGGGGCTGTGCATCATGTTCTTTCCCACGTTTGTGCTGGGGACTATCAACACGGTGCTGTCGCCAGTGGTGAAAGGGTGCAACCAGCTTATGGAAACGCAGACTTTCGACATGAACGAGTACCGGGCGCAGAAAGACCGACTGGAATATGAAGCCCTGATGCGAAGCCCCGAAACGGCTTACCTCGCATCGGACGAGGAATTTGACCGACAACTGGAAGAACTGGGCTGGTCGCCCTCCGACATGGTGACTATGACGGGTATGTACATGGACAGGGCGGCGTACAATATCAAGAAGTCCGTCCGGGACTGGTTCAGGGAGTTGCTGGAAATGCTCTTTCAGGCGGCGGGGCTGATTATAGACACGCTGCGCACGTTCTTCCTGATTGTGCTTTCGATACTGGGTCCGCTGGCGTTTGCGATTTCCGTCTATGACGGTTTCCAAAGCACGCTGACCCAGTGGATTTCACGCTATATCTCCATTTACCTGTGGTTGCCCGTGTCCGACCTGTTCAGCAGCGTGCTGGCACGCATACAAACGCTGATGCTCCAAAAGGACATTCAGGAACTTTCAGACCCGAATTTCATTCCTGACGGGAGCAGTACCGTGTATGTAATCTTTATGATTATCGGCATCGTGGGCTACTTCACCATTCCCACGGTGGCAAGCTGGATTGTGTCGGCTGGCGGCACGTCTGCCTATAACCGCAACGTGGCACGGGCGGGGTCAATCGCCGGGGCTGCGGTCGGTGCGGCAAGCGGGAAAGTAACCGGGAAACTACTCAAATAACCAACATCAAAATTTAATATATGGAATTTAAATCATTAACGAACATCGAAACGAGTTTCCGGCAAATCCGGCTCTTTGCGCTGGTATTCAGCTGCCTGTGCGCACTGGTGACGGGCTTTGCCGTGTGGAACTCGTACAGCTTCGCCGAAAAGCAGCGGCAGAAGATATACGTCCTCGACAACGGTAAAAGCCTGATGCTGGCACTCTCGCAGGACATGGCACAGAACAGACCCGTGGAAGCCAAATCGCACGTGCGGCGTTTCCACGAACTGTTTTTCACCTTATCACCCGACAAGGGGGCTATCGAAAGCAACATCAAACGCTCGCTGTTCCTCGCCGACAAGACCGCTTTCAACTATTACAAGGACTTGGCGGAAAAGGGCTACTACAACCGGGTAATTTCCGGAAACGTCACGCAGACGGTGGAGATTGACAGCGTGAAGTGTGACTTCGACCAGTACCCCTACAAGGTGAACACGTATGCCCGCCAGTTGATTGTCCGGGAAAGCAGCCTGACGGTGCGAAGCCTTGTGACCTCGTGCCGCCTACTCAACGCCACACGGAGCGACAACAACCCGCACGGCTTCATCATCGAAGCGTTCACCATTACCGAGAACAAGGATTTGCAAACCGTTAAGAGGTAGCCTTATGGAGAGAAAACGAAATTACATCGAAAAGGTGCAGGACTGGGCGGACGACTGCCTGCGCCGAATGTGCGGACGGATTACGCCGGGCAAAAGGCTGGCGGTTATCCTCGTGATGTTCTTCTTTTTCGGCGGCTTGTCTATCTACATCACCGTTTCATCAATCTACAATATCGGGAAACGGGACGGCAGGCGGCTGCAAATAGAACATATCAAACAACTGCCATTGCAAGGCAATGACACAATCAACAGTATCAACCCCTTAAACAGACCGCAATATGGAAGAAGTACAGAAGAATGAGAACGGCACGACCGTACCGCAGACGGACAGGAAGCCTGAAAAGGAAAAGAAGCCCAAACGGGAACTTACCCCGCAGCAGGTGCAGCAGCGCAGGAAAATGATAGTCTTCCCGCTGATGTTCCTTGCCTTTGCCGGGTGCATGTACCTGATATTCGCCCCCTCCGGCAAAGAGGACGTGAATGTGGAAAGCGTGGGCGGCTTCAACGCCGACATACCCCTGCCCGCAGAGGACGGGATTATAGCCGACAAGCAAAAGGCTTACGAACAGGCGATGCTGAACCGCAAACAGCAGGACAAGATACAATCCTTGCAGGACTTCGGTTTCACGGGGGACGATGAAACGGAAGAACCGCAAGCGGAAATCGACCTGATGCCGGAAGAAGATGCGCAGCCCCAGAGGGGCGGCGGTGCTTCTTATTCGGCAAACGCTTACCGGGACATCAACCGCCAGTTAAGCACGTTCTACGAAACGCCCCCTGTGGACGAGGAAAAAGAGGACTTGAAGCGGCAGGTGGCGGAACTCACCGACAGACTGCAACAGCAGCAGAACGCCACGTCTACGGCAGACGACCAAATGGCACTCTTGGAAAAGTCCTACGAGCTGGCGGCAAAGTACATGAATGAGGGCGGGCAGAACGGGCAAACGGCACAAGTGCCTGTTGCCGGGACTGTCACCCAAAAGCCACAAGCACAGCCCGTGCAGGCTATCCGGGAAACAACCGTATCGGGATTGCAGCAGCCCGTGAGCGATGCCGACTTCATCCGGGCTTACAGCCAGCCACGAAACTACGGCTTCAACACGGCGGTAGGCAGCGGGTACGCTATGGGGAAGAACACGATACGGGCGTGCATCCACGGAGATCAGACGATTATGGACGGACAGACGGTGAAGCTCAGGCTGCTCGAACCGCTGCAAGCGGGAAACCTTGTGATTCCGCAGAACACGCTCGTTGCGGGTACGGGAAAGGTACAGGGAGAACGGCTGGATATTGTGGTGTCGTCCATCGAATATCGGGGGAACTTGCTGCCCGTGGAGCTGGCGGTGTATGACAGTGACGGGCAGAAAGGCTTGTCTGTCTCTTCATCACTGGAACAGGAAGCGGCAAAGGAGGCGATGGCGAACATCGGCGGCGGGTTGGGAACGAGCATCTCGTTCGCACGGAGCGCCGGACAGCAGGTGGCGATGGACATCACCCGTGGGCTGATGCAGGGCGGCAGCCAGTACCTTGCCAAGAAGTTCCGCACGGTAAAGGTGCACCTGAAAGCGGGGTATGAGCTGATGCTTTACGCCAAACAACAATAGATCGACAGATTATAAAACCATTAAAAAGAAAGGACAAATGAAAAAGATTTTTGGATGGGTCGCCCTGCTTGTGGGCATGGTGACGGGTGCGAACGCACAAGTGAATGATACGATACAGCGGACCACGGGCAACGACCTGTATCAGGGGATTACACGGAAGCTACCCTACCGGCAGATGGTGACGCCCCACGGGGTGCAGGTGACGTTCGCCAAGACGGTGCATATCATCTTCCCCTCGGCGGTGCGGTACGTGGATTTGGGAAGCGACCGGATCATCGCCGGGAAAGCGGACGGTGCGGAGAACGTGATCCGGGTGAAGGCGACGACCGAGGGGTTTCCGGGGGAAACGAACTTTTCCGTCATCTGCGAGGACGGGAGCTTCTATTCGTTCAATGCCCGGTATGCGCATGAGCCGGAGATGCTGAACATCGAGATGAAGGATTTTTTGGAGAACGGGGACACGACGGACTTTTCGCATACCCGCATGAACATCCATTTCCGTGAGCTGGCGGGCGAAAGCCCGCTCTTGGTGAAGCTGATCATGCAGAGCATCTACAAGGAGGACAGGCGGGAGATCCGGCACTTGGGCTGCAAACGCTTCGGGGTGCAGTTCCTCCTGAAATCCGTCCACTCGCACAACGGGCTGTTCTATTTCCACACGGAAACGAGGAACAGGTCGAACGTGGCTTTCCGGACGGACTTTATCCGGTTCAAGATCGTGGACAAGAAAGTGCCGAAGCGCACCGCCATTCAGGAACGGGTGATCGATCCGGTGCGCAGCTACAACGAGGTGCTGGTGACGGAGGGGAAAAGCGACGTGCGCACGGTATATGCCGTCCCGCAGTTCACCATACCGGACGACAAGCTGCTGGTCATCGATCTGTTCGAGAAGGACGGCGGCAGGCACCAGACCATCCGGGTGGAGAACGCCGACCTCGTGGCGGCAAGACAGATTAACGAACTGAAAATCAAATAAGCGATGAAAAGGTTACTGTTCATTATCCTGCTCTTCGGGGTGTGCCTGACTTTCAACCGGGCACACGCCCAACGGTGCCTGCCCGGAATGAGGGGCATACAGCTCACGGGCGGGCTGTCGGACAACATGCGCTGGAAAAACGGCGACGGCTTCGGCTACCACGCCGGGATAGCGGTGAGCACCTACACGAAGAACGCCCACCATTGGGTGGTCGGTGCGGAATACTTGGAGAAGCGGTACGGCTACCGGGACTGCCTCTATCCGGCGAGCCAGTTCACGGGCGAGGGCGGCTATTACCTGAACTTCCTGTCAGACCGGAAGAAGATGTTCTTCGCCGCACTGGGGCTGTCCGCCCTTGCCGGGTACGAGACGGTGAACTGGGGCGAGAGCCTGCTGCCGGACGGCTCCCGGCTCACGGATGAGGACAATTTCATCTACGGGGGTGCGCTGACGCTGGAGCTGTCCGCCTACGTGACGGACAAGATTGTCTTGCTGGTAAACGGTCGCCAAAGGGTGCTGTTCGGCGGCGACTGCGGGAAATTCCACACGCAGGTCGGCGTGGGAATACGTTTTATGATTCGATAACTGCTATATAATATAATAATGTATATATGAGGACAATGATTTATAAAATACTCACGGGCTGCTACATCGTGGCCGCCCTCGTGCTGGTCGCAGCCTGTAATGACGGGCTGGACATTCAGACGAAATACCCGTTCACGGTGGAGACGATGCCCGTCCCGAAGGAGCTGAAAGTGAACGAGACGGCGGAGATACGGTGCGAGCTGAAACGGGAAGGACGCTGGGAGGACACCCGGTACACGATCCGCTGGTTCCTCTTCGACGGGGAAGGCACGCTCAAACTGGACGACGGCACGGCGTTGCTGCCCAATGACCGCTACCCGCTGGAGAAAGAGACGTTCCGGCTCTATTACATCCCGCTGTCGGACGAACAGAGCGGCTTCACCGTCCGGGTGGAGGACTCGGACGGTCAGGCGGTCGAGCTGGAGTTCGACTTCAATGCGGACAACGACAAGGAGGACGGGTATGGAACGGAATGATCTGGTTCTATACCTCGACATACCGGAATTTTCCGAAGCCCTGCATGCCTCGAAGTGGCGGACGGACATTGTCCTTCCACAAGCGGGGGACAATATATGTCCGGAAAACCTGCTGTCGGAGAAAACGCTCGCCATGCTGGAGACGGTTTCCGCCGGGGAGGTCTGGGAAGACATGAAGGACGACTGCCGGACCATGCGCCGGGTCGTGGAGCACGAGCTGTTCCGGGTGACGGAACGGGGATTTCACCTGCGCAGGGACGGGACACCGTGCTGCACGCTGACGCTGCAAAGATACCGTGTGCACGATGCCGGAAGGCGGATGAAAACAGAAGTGCCGCCACCTTGTCCAGCCCGGGGCGTGGAACGGAAAAGCGGGAAAATCCGGTTTTATTTCCGGAAATACTTTGTGCATATCGACGTGCCGGACACGCTGCCGCAATACCCGGAGGTGCGTGAGTTCGTGAACATAAAGTCGCTGCTCTCGGAGGCGGATAGAAAACTGCTGGCGGAAACGGAATGCGATGAAGCGGAAAGCCTGCTGGAGTGGATAGAGAATGAAGGCTATTGCCATGTCCGGGCGAGGTGCTGGACGCCGGAAGAGGAGAGCGGCGGATGGATGTGCGTGTTGTCGGTGGATGTTTAAAGGGGTTTATAACAAGAAAAAATGTAAAAACATGGAACGAGAAGAAAGAATGTATCAGGTGCCTCTGGAGATGATATGCAGGCACGACCGCACGGCGGAGGTCTGCCGTGCCGCCGTTGAAGAGGACGGCTGGCAGCTGGAGAATGTGCCCGAAGAGATGAAGACACCGGAACTGTGCCGGAAGGCGCTGGAAACGGAAGCGGGATTCGGGAACGACTTCCACCGGGGGCTGGTCCAGCATATCCCGTCCCCGGAGGTGTGCATGGAGGTGCTGAAGGAGTGCTGGGAGAACAACCCGGAAGAACTCTACGGGGTGGCGGTGGCTATCCGTCCGGAGGTGATGAACGGCGAAATGGCGGACTTCCTGCTGCCGCTGGACGGCAGGTGCATCAGCATCCTGCCCGTGCACCTGCAAACGCCGGAGCGGGTGCGGGTGGCGGTGGAAACGTCGGGGATGTCCGCCGTCGGGCGTGGCGGAGTGCCGAAAAGCCTGCTCACGCCCGAAGTGTATGTCAGGTGCGCCGCCCACAGCCGGGAGTCGCTGATGATGATCCCGTGGGCGGAACGCTCGCCGGAGGTCTGCCTGATGGCGAAGACACTGTACCCGGACTGGGTGAGGAATCACCCGGAGTTCGTGCCGGAGAGCGTGCGTAACCAAGACAGCATCTACACGCTGAACAGCCTGATGGAAAGCTTGACGGGGGAAAAGTTCAGCTACCGGCAAATGACGGACTTCTACAACGGGAAGCCGCTGAATGTGAAACGGATGGAGACGCCGGACGGCGTGCAGAAGGACAAGGCGGTGAAGTTCGACAAGGAGACGGGGAAGTTCTCCTTCTCCGACATCCGGCAGGAGCGGAAACGGGGGTTGAAGATGTAGCGTGAGCCGGACGAAATGGAAAGCATCCTTCGGGATGCTTTTTCCATATCCGCCCTGCCGCTTTCCGGTTTCTTTTGCTTCTTGTTCTTTTCCCGCCCCGCTCACGAAAGAAAAGAAGTGCGAAACGGATAGCGAATAAAAAAGGGGACGCTTAAAGCATTCCCTCGTCCATGTAGCTGAGGTAGGTGTCCTCGGTCAGTATGATGTGGTCCAAAAGCTGTATGCCGATTGCCTCGCAGCCTTTCTTCAACTGGCTGGTCAGGTTGTTGTCCGGCGTGCTCGCCACGGTCGAGCCGGAAGGGTGGTTGTGCGAGAGGATGATTCCCGAGGCATGGGAGACGAGAGCCGTCTGGAGGACGATGCGTATGTCCACCACCGTGCTGTTCATGCCGCTGCGTGAGACGCACGAGACGCCCAGCAGCCTGCCTGCGCCGTTCAGGTACATCGCCCAGCACTCCTCGTGGTGCTGCATACAGTCCTCGTAGAAGGTCTTGAGGATGTCGTAAGACTCCTTGGAAGAGTGGATTCTAACTCTCTTGGATGCGTCAGCGTCCTTGTAACTTACGGTGATTTGAGGAAAAGACAGTGTATTCATAATGCAAAAAATTAAAAGTGAAACATTTATTTTTTGCTTTGGGGCACGGGGAAAGAGCGGACTTCATGCAAGGCTTTTGCGTGGAATACGACCCGAAGGTGTGGAGATTGCGCGCAAAACCGGCAGGTTCAGCCTTGCTACTTGTCCGTTTTTCCCCGTAGGTTTGCTAAAAAATGAGTGTGGAGCTTGGCTAAAAATCCAGTGGGTCAAAGGGTTTCTTTTTGCTTCTTTGTCTTTGTCCGCATCCGGCTCACCGAAAGAAAAAGAAGTGCGTCCGAAAATCGGGTCAATCCTTTCCCACGGGCGGGTAAAAAAAGAAGTCCGGGCGGATCGCTACCCGTCCCGGACTTCCGGCGATGAAACATAGGGGGGATGTTATGGCGTGATTTCCCCCGTTGCGATTAGGTTTCCGTCCGAATAATACGCTATCTTCCCGTAGGTAAACCCCATGTCGGGAATGGCTACGAAAGCGATATAGTCCGAATACTCCCTGCCTTTGAGGTTCTTTCCGACAAGGTTATTGAATATCATGGGGATGCTATGACCGTCCCCGCTGTAAAGGACGGTTTTCCCGTTCTGTCTGATTTCCTGCTTCATGCCGTTTCCTTGAAAAGTGTCCCGTCGATAAGGTACTCCCAATTATTCCTGTGGCTCTCGTCCGTGAAATATTCCTCGCTCTCGCAATACTCGCAATCGTCTCGGCACGAGCGGAAGAAGTTTTCCAGACAGTCACGCATGAGTTCCTTGAAATTCCGTGTGTCGGGCGAGCGCATGAAGTCCATGAGGGGCTGCAAGATGATTTCGTCCGACACAACGCCCGTGAAGGGGCATTCGCAAGTGACGGAGATACGGCTCCTGCGTCTTTTCTTGCGGTCTTTCGTCCAATAGACCTTGGGCTTGTATAACCCCGCATGGAAGTTGTTATAGAGGTAAGCCAGCAAGCGGACGCCTGAAAGTTCCTCCGTGTCCGCCTCGTGCTTGGTATAGAAACGGTAAGCGTATGTGCAACTGTCGTAACGGTAGTTTGTGCAGGCAATGCGGAAAAGGTTGCAGAAGGCTTCGAGCGTGTCGCAGTTCTCGGAAGCATACGGGTAATCGTTTCCTTTGGCAAGCCAGTCGGTATAGGCTCTCTGACGGGCTTCGTCCTCCAGTTCCGCAATGCCGAATAGTGTATAGGTTCTCTGTACGTAAGCATTCGATAAACTCCCCCTTTCATTCTAAAAATGTGATGTTACTTTTGTAATCAAAGTAAAAAAACTCAATCGTTATGTCACATCAATGGACCATGGAAGATTTTGAATCTATTTATTCCCGTTTCAAGTCGAGCGGACTTTCAGTTATAGATTTTTGTTCGAATGAATGTATTCGCCCCAAACGTTTCTACGCGTGGCGTTCCAAGCTGTTGCGCAAAGGCGGCTTTATCCCGGTAAAGGTAAACAGTAAGGGAGAGGTCAGTCTTCCCCATAAGGAGAAATCCCTGCAGTCTGCACCTCCGGTCAGCCCGTCGCCAAATCCCCAGCCACTATGTGAGATCTCCTATCCCAACGGCGTCATAGTCCGCTTGAACAGCCCTTTGTCACCGGAGGTATTGCAAACCCTGATATTTTTGAATTCAAACCGTTAGCCTATGTTTTCTTTGAATGAATCCAACAGATATTATCTTTACCCGTATCCGACAGACATGCGTAAGAGTTTTTATACGCTTAGCGGCATCGTGACCAACCAGATGGGAAAGAATGTACGGGACGGTGACGCTTTCATTTTTATCAATGCGAATTGTACCTGTATGAAAATCCTCCATATGGAATATGGTGGTCTGGTGATATACCATATGAGGCTGGAACAGGGGCACTTCCATCTGCCGGTCATAAATACGGAGGAAGGTCGGGTTAAAGCGATTGAAACCTTCTGGAATGACCTTGTGATGATGGTCCAGGGAATGGACGGCAGCAAGGTCAGGCGTTATAAAAGAAGTGGTTTTCATGGGTTGTAGTTGTAACAAACTATAACATATACAATGCCGCATTCCGGCTGTTTTTTAGTATCTTAGCATCATAATTAAACGATTATGCCAACCGATAAGGAATTACTGATAAAGGATCTCATGCACAAATGCGACTGTCTGTATAGAGAAAACAGCCGGTTGAAGGAGATGGTGTCCACGCAGCCCCTTAAAGCTGCGGACAAAGAGGCGTATGAGGCTTTATTGTCTGACAAGGATGCCATAATCGCGCAAAAGGAGGCAAAAATCAACAGTCTGGAGCAACGTGTATCCTATCTTGAACGGCAGTTGTACGGTAAGAAGGCGGAAAAGTTCATAAAGCCTGACGCCCAGGACCGCTGGCTGGATTTTGAAGGCTTCGACATGCTTCCCCAAGAGGCTGAAGCCGCAGAAGAAGCGGAAAAGGAGTTGAAGGCTACCAGAGAAGCGATCATCGCCCGTAAAAAAGCGAGGAAGCAGCATCCTACGAGAAAATCCCTTCCGGAGAATCTTGAGCGTGAAGAGGTTCACATATATCCCGAAGGGTATAATCCGGAAGAGTGGACGCTCCTTCCCGGAGAGGAAGTGACCGAGATCCTTATGCATGAGCCCGGGAAGTTCTATATCCGCAGGATAGTGCGCCATACAGCCAAACGGAAGGGTACGAACGAGTTCAGGACCGGCCCGCTTCCCGTCATGCCGATAGCGAAGAGCTATGCCTCCGCCTCATTGCTGGCAGACATGATGATAGGGAAATATGTGGATCACATACCGTTCCACAGACAACTGGAACAGTTCAAGCGTGTGGGGGTACACCTCCCCGCGTCAACGGTCAACGACTGGTTCAAGGATGTGGCGGATCTGCTAAGGCCCCTGTACTTCCGATTATGGGATCTGGTGATGCAGACTGACTACATACAGTCGGATGAGACGACAATCCCCGTGATGAATGACGAGAGACACAAGACGGTCAAAGGTTATATCTGGCTTGTGCGCAGTGTCATGACCGGACGTCAGTTCTTTTACTATGACAAGGGTTCCCGAAGTGGAAAGGTGGTGCTGAAACTCTTCGGCAAGTTCCGGGGAGCCATACAGACGGACGGATACGAAAGGTACGAGATGCTGGACGCCAAGAAAGGCATTATCCTTCTTGGCTGTTGGGCCCATGCACGCAGACATTTTTGGGAGGCAAGAAAGAATGACATGCAGCGTGCCGACTACGCGCTCGCACAGATACAGTTGCTTTATGACGTGGAGCGTAAGGCTGACGATGAACGCCTGACTTACGAACAGAGGGCTGAACTTAGGGCACGTCTTGCATATCCCATACTTGTGCGCTTCGAGAAATGGCTGGTCAATGAATATCCCAAAGTAATGAAAGACAGTCCGATCGGAAAAACCATAAAATATACATACGGAAGGTTCGACAAACTCTCCAGGTACCATCTGGACGGTCGTTACCGACCGGATAATAACGAGATAGAAAATAAAGTGCGGCCTGTCGCGTGCGGCAGACGTAATTACCTGTTCTGTGGCAATAATGATGCCGCTGAAGATGCGGCGGTGCTCTACTCGTTCTTCGGCTGCTGCAAGGCTGCCGGGGCTGACTTCCGCACGTGGCTGATCTACTTCCTTGAACATGTACATGATTATGACGATGACTACTCGATGGATCTGGCCGAATTATTACCTGACAATCTGTTATCCGGTGGCAAGATATTATCCGTTACGCCACCGGAATCTCCCAAGAAAGACTCCTGATACCTTCATAAATCCCGCCTAAACACGGGAAAACTACCGTTTTATGCCAATCAAGACGGGAAAATAGGGAATAAAGTGCCGTTTTTATCTTCATTATCCCCGATAAATAGGGAAAATAAGGGAAAGAATACCCTTTTATACCAATTATGGCGGGAAAGCAGGGATAAAAATACCGCTTTATCCCATTTATTACAGGAAAATAAGGGAAAAGGGGGAAAACTTCCTTTTATCCGCTCCATTAGTAGGGAAAATATCAACTTATATAAAACCCGCACATCTTTGGGCTGAATTGGTGTAACAATAAATCATAGAACTATAAAATGAATAAACGATATTATGAACATACGTTATCCACTACGAGGGAGTTTATCGAATACTTACGATGTAGTCACGTTTGAGCAGGGTCGTGATGATGGCGGCACGGGTGGCAGGCGTACCGATACCCGTATCCTTCACCGCTTCGCGTGCCTGTCCGTCAGTGATTTCCTTGCCGCAGTTCTCCATAGCCGTGAGCAGGGTGGCTTCCGTATAAAGAGGTTTGGGCAATGTCTTTTTCTGTGACAGTCCATGTCCCATGACCGGTATTTCCTCACCCTCTGTAAAAGATGCTGTGCCTTCGTCTCTTTCCGGCTCGTCCTTTTCCCGGTCCTCCTTTCGGGAGAACACCGCCCGCCAGCCCGGATTGGCGATAACAGTGGAACGGGAGTGGAAGTCCAGTCCCCCGCATACGCACTCCATGAGCAGCAGTTCTTTCTCGCAAGGGGGAGAGAAGGCTTCCAGCATCCTGCCGGCTATCAGAGTATAAACCGTGGATTCCGCTTCGGACAATCCCTCAGGGACGATACCGGTGATAATCAGCGCATGGTGGTCGGTCACTTTTGCGGCATCCACGCTTCGTGTATTCAGGGCGGAAAGGTCTAAGCTCCTTCTGTACTCACGAAACTCCGGCATGGCTGTTATCTTTTCCAACAATACCGGAATGTGCGCCATGACATCCTGCGGAATATACCTGCTGCCTGTCCTCGGATATGAAACCAGTTTTTTCTCGTACAGGGACTGTGTGATGGCAAGGGTCTTGTCCACCGGAAGGTCGTAATGAATGTTACAGTCCTTCTGGAGGGCTGTCAAATCGTATAGGAGCGGAGCCTGCTGGAATATCTTCCCTCGCTTTACTTTAGTGATTGTTACCACCGATCCGGGGGTAATACTCTTGTATGCCGCTTCCGCCATATTCTTGTCCTTGAACTCCTTCGTGTGGATGAACTGCCGGTGCCCGTTGTCCCTTTTCAGCACTATATGCAACTGCCAGTATGGTGTGGAGACGAAGTTACGGTTCTCCTTGAAGCGTGCGCATATCATGGCAAGGGTCGGTGTCTGTACCCGTCCGATGGAGTTGTTCACCGAACCGGAGGCTGCCGCCAATGCGCGGCTGGCATTCATGCCCACCAGCCAATCCGCCTTCGCCCTGCTGTCCGCGGCTGCATACAGGCTGTCATATCCGGTTCCTTCCTTGAGGCTTGCCATTCCCTCACGGATGGCCTCGTCGGTAAGCGAGGAGATCCACAACCGTTTGAACGGCTTGGTACAGCCCAAATAAGAATATATCCACCGGAAGATGAGTTCCCCCTCACGTCCGGCATCGGTCGCCACGATGATGCTCTCGCATCCGGCGAGCACTTCGCCGATGACCTTGAGCTGCCTGCCGGCTGCGATGTCCGTCACCATCCCCCTGTCAGTGCGTACCTGCCGCACGACAAGACGGAACGGATCGGGAATCATCGGAAGGTCTTCGGCGGCGG
>OGPX01001475.1_pt1 | contig 15610 bp, 8 predicted proteins | sample 1553101 | NCBI WGS metagenome assembly OGPX01 (sample SAMEA2579964, study PRJEB22360) | human gut metagenome | biome: human gut; feature: human-associated habitat; material: faeces | place: Denmark | collected 2008/2010
GTGGGTAAAACCAACATCGGCTGTATTTTTACCGGTATCAAGGACGGAAAAGAAAGAAGCATTTACATTTACAATGTCTGTGACCACCAGGAATGCTACCGGGAAGTAGAGTCTCAGGCGATCTCCTACACCACCGGCGTTCCGGCCATGATCGGAACCATGATGGTTGTGAACGGCCTCTGGAACAAGCCGGGTGTCTACACCACAGATGAATTCGATCCGGATCCGTACATGGAAGCACTCAACAAGTGGGGTCTTCCGTGGAAGGTCGTAGAAAATCCTGTTTTAGTAGATTAAGCCTATGTATAAGATAAACGAACTGCCAACTCCCTGTTTTGTCATTGATGAAGGCAAACTGGAAGAAAACTTAAAGATCCTGCACCAGGTAGAAGAACGCACCGGTGCAAAAATTCTGCTGGCTCAGAAATGCTTTTCCTATTTTTCGGAATATCCGCTGATTGGAAAATATATAAGCGGAACTACGGCAAGTGGAATATATGAAGCCAGACTTGGTGCTGAGTGTATGGGAAAAGAAAATCATGTATTTGCACCGGCATTTACTGATGAGGATATGGATGAGCTTGTAAATATATGTGACCATGTTGTCTTTAACTCAGTTTCACAGTTAAAGAAGCATAAAGCCAGATGTATTGAGGCTGGAGTAAGCTTTGGACTTCGAGTTAATCCAGAGTTTTCTACACAGGGTGACCATGCAATATATGACCCATGCGCGCCGGGCAGCAGACTTGGAGTTACACTTAAGAACCTGAAAGCTGCACTTGAGGAAGAACCTGATGTGTTATCAGATATGGAAGGAATACATTTTCATACATTATGTGAGCAGAATTCAGATGACTTAGAGGCAACATTAAAGGCTGTTGAAGAGAAATTCGGATTTCTCATGAAAGATATGAAGTGGGTTAATTTTGGCGGCGGACATCATATAACCCGTGAAGATTACGACATTGAAACTCTTGAAAAATGTATCAGTCATGTAAGAAGGAAATATGATGTACAGGTGTATGTTGAACCGGGGGAAGCTGTTGCACTTAATGCAGGATATCTTGTGACTACAGTGCTTGATAAGGTTGAAAATGGAATAACAACTCTTATACTTGATGCATCTGCAGCGTGTCATATGCCAGATGTACTGGAAATGCCATATACACCGCCTCTTCGTGGTGGATTGAAAATATCGGACATGGAAGATGAGTATGGAATTGATAAGGACATAGAGATTGATTTTGATATGGACGTAAAAGAAGGTATATGGAAACCGGCGAAGAATGGAAGATACAGATACAGACTGTCATCTTATACATGTCTTGCAGGAGATATCATAGGTGATTATCAATTCGGCAGGGAAATCAATGTCGGGGACAGACTCGTATTTGAAGATATGGCTATATATTCAATGGTTAAGAACAACACATTTAATGGAATCCCACTGCCGGATATTGTAATTATGGATAGTGATGGAGAATGTAAGGTATGGAAGCATTTTGGCTATGAAGATTTCAAAGGGAGATTATAGATATGGATTATATTAACAGTACTCCGGCAGCAGATGGTTTTCGCATGCCTGCTGAATTTGAAAGACATCAGGGCTGCATTATGATATGGCCAGAAAGACCGGGTTCCTGGGCTTATGGAGCAAAGGCGGCTAAGAAAGCATTTGCACAGATAGCGTCTGTAATCAGTGAAAGCGAGCAGGTATACATGATTGTATCAGAAGGTAGAAAAGAGGAAGCAGCAAAGATGCTCCCGGAAACGGTCAGGCTTGTAGTCATGGATACAGACGACGCATGGGCAAGAGATACAGGTCCTACATTCGTTGTGAGTGGAAATGTGGATACACCATATGAAGCGCGTGATTTGCGTGGAATTAACTGGGAATTTAATGCGTGGGGCGGAACATATGACGGACTGTACGCGGACTGGGACAATGACAACCTTGTAGCCGGACAGATTATGTCTTATCTTGGCTGTCAGGGATATAATGCAGCACCATTTGTTCTTGAAGGTGGTTCAATACATACAGATGGCGAAGGAACAATGCTTGTTACTGAAAGCTGTCTGTTGAGTAAGGGAAGAAATCCACAGCTTAGCAGGGAACAGATTGAGGATAAATTAAAGCAGTACTGCAATGTAAGCAAGATAATCTGGCTTCCCTGTGGAATATATAATGATGAGACTAACGAACATGTGGATAATGTATGCGCATTTACAGCACCGGGAGAGGTTGTACTTGCATGGACAGATGATGAGAATGACCCGCAGTACGAGATGAGCAAGGCTTGTCTTTCTGTTCTTGAGAATGTAACTGATGCCAAAGGAAGACACATTAAAGTAAGAAAAATGCTTATTCCTAAGAAACCTGTGTGCATAACTGAGGAAGAACTTAATGGCTTTGAATTTGAGGAAGGCGAGGACATGAGAGAAGCAGGCGAGCGTCTTGCTGCGTCTTATGTTAATTTCTATATTGCCAATGACTCAGTCATAGTGCCGCAATTTGATGACGAGGCGGACAGCCTTGCAATAAATGTGCTTAAAGAAGCATTTCCTGACAGAAAGATAGTCGGGATATATGCAAGAGATATAATAGTCGGTGGAGGCAATATCCACTGTATTACACAACAGATTCCGGAGGTAAAATAGTGTGAGAAATGTAAAGTATGCAGGCATACAGATGCAGTGTTCACGGTCGGTAGAAGAGAACATTGCAAAGGCAGATAAGATGGTTCGTGAAGCGGCAGCTAACGGTGCACAGATAATACTGCTTCCTGAGCTTTTTGAAAGACAGTATTTCTGTCAGGAGAGAAATTATGATTATTACGCATTTGCAACACCTGTTGATGAGAATCCGGCGGTGAAGCATTTTCAGAAGGTGGCAGCCGAGCTGCAGGTTGTGCTTCCAATAAGCTTTTATGAAAGAGATATAAATGTGTTCTATAACACTGTTGCAGTTATTGACGCAGATGGAAGTGTTCTTGGAATATACAGAAAAACACATATTCCTGATGACCATTATTATCAGGAAAAGTTCTATTTCACACCGGGAGATACAGGCTTTAAGGTGTGGGATACAAAATATGCCAGAATTGGAGTAGGAATATGCTGGGATCAGTGGTTTCCAGAGACAGCCAGAGGAATGGCAGTACAGGGAGCAGAAATTCTTTTCTATCCGACAGCGATTGGCTCAGAGCCGATTCTTGAGGTTGACAGCATGCCGCACTGGAGAAGATGTATGCAGGGACATTCAGCGTGCAATATAGTTCCTGTAGTAGCTGCCAACCGTGTTGGTGAGGAGAAGGTTACACCATCTGAAGCTAATGGTTATCAGGAATCATCACTTGTATTCTATGGTTCTTCATTTGTAACAGATGCAACAGGCGAGATAGTGACACAGGCATCAAGAGACAAGGAAGAAATTGTCTATGGGGAATCCGACCTTGACGCAGATGCCGACCTTCGCGTGAGCTGGGGCCTGTTCAGGGACAGAAGACCAGAAATCTATAAAGGTATCAGATAAAATAAGCCAGTTAATCTTAATTGCTAGATTAACTGGCTTTAATATTATTAGTATGGTGTTAGTTCTCATTAGCGATAGCAGCTTCTGCTCTTTCTAAATCCTCTTTAGTGTACCTGGTTAATATCTGTTCTTTGGTTATGCCGAATTCTAGCATGGAGATGATAGAGTTGACTTTTTCGGAATCGATACCTTCTTTCATACCTTTGCTTTCACATTCAGCCTGAAATCGTTTCATTGCTTCACACATATTGACAGTCCCTCCTTGTTCAGTATCTGTACATAAGTCCATAAGCTTTGGAACTGAGGTTATGTTACATATCAGTTCCATTACATCAATATCTACATTGCGGGATTCATATTCACGATATATTGAATCGAAATCATCGTTATATATGTTCCTTATAATATTAAACACATCTCTTACATCTTCATTATAAAATGTATATTTATCAGAATCAAGTATCTGAACCAGATTTAACTTATAGTCGGAGAAGTAAGCCTTGATATTATCAGGCATGGAAATCATCATGTCAGACAGGCAGGTAGGACCATCCCATAACGACTCACCATAGTAAAGAACGAGCGTTATTATAGGGTGGAAACGGTCAGACTTGTTAATTCCAGAAAGAAATTCTTCATGAGAACTGAAAGAATCTTTATTCAGCTTATGATGTTTTTTGATATCATTATATTCTTTTATGTAGCCGAGTGCATCATAAGTCATAGTTCTTAGAGGCATGGCATAATGGGTCTTGTCTTGAATCTCAAGACCAAGAATATTGAACTCAACGCCATCAGACATCTTCTTTACTACATCTCTGTTTCTGGTAATAGATTCATTGTAACTTTTGGAATGAATTGTAGCAGAGACATCAGTGTCCATTTCTGTAAGTTTGTCAGGTTTAAGCACCTGTTTACCATTAAAGACAGTAGCATTGAAAAGATCTGCAAAATGTTCATTATCACGCCAGAAAGTCTTAAGGGAGACATCTTTCTGGTGAGTAGTGCGGTTGCTATTATTCATATGTCGCCTTTCTTAAATGTTTCATATGTGAGATATAGTTAAAATATAAAATGATGCACCAATGTGTAATATATAATAACAATACAGAGAGAATATGTAAATATAATCTATAAAATATATTTAAAGAATAATATTGACGGATATATAAGAAGTTAATATAATAAAATTAATTTCTACTTTTAGGTAGATTAAAGTGATTTGTTAAAAGGTAACGCATAGGAAGCGTTATTTTTTTAAATATAATCGAGTATATATTACATCACTTTATAAAAATTGAACATAGTAAAGGAGGATATTTATATGAATGGAAATCGTAGCATAGTTTACAGAGAGTTTGTGGGGGTTATACCAGTAGCAAAGACACTAAGGAATGAATTAAGACCTGTTGGGCATACACAGGAGCATATAATACAGAATGGACTTATCCAGGAAGATGAGTTAAGACAAGAGAAAAGCACAGAGTTAAAAAATATAATGGATGATTATTATAGAGAATATATAGATAAATCATTATCAGGTGTAACTGATCTAGATTTTACTCTGCTTTTTGAATTAATGAATTTGGTTCAGTCAAGTCCATCAAAAGATAATAAGAAAGCATTAGAAAAAGAGCAGAGCAAAATGAGAGAACAGATATGCACACATCTGCAATCAGATTCTAATTACAAAAATATATTTAATGCAAAGCTTTTTAAAGAGATACTGCCAGATTTTATTAAAAATTATAATCAATATGATGTTAAAGACAAAGCTGGCAAACTGGAAACATTAGCATTGTTTAATGGTTTTAGCACATATTTTACGGATTTTTTTGAAAAGAGAAAAAATGTATTTACCAAAGAGGCTGTTTCTACATCTATAGCTTATAGAATTGTGCATGAAAATTCTTTGATTTTTCTTGCTAATATGACATCATATAAGAAAATCTCAGAAAAGGCATTGGATGAAATAGAAGTAATTGAAAAAAATAATCAGGATAAAATGGGTGATTGGGAATTGAATCAGATATTTAATCCGGATTTTTATAACATGGTATTAATTCAGTCAGGAATAGACTTTTACAATGAAATATGTGGTGTGGTTAATGCACATATGAATCTTTATTGCCAGCAGACAAAGAATAATTACAATTTATTCAAAATGCGTAAGCTGCATAAGCAAATCCTTGCGTATACATCAACTTCATTTGAAGTACCTAAAATGTTTGAAGATGATATGAGTGTATATAATGCTGTTAATGCGTTTATTGATGAAACAGAAAAAGGCAATATAATTGGGAAACTGAAAGATATCGTTAATAAATATGATGAATTAGATGAGAAAAGAATATATATATCAAAAGATTTTTATGAGACATTATCATGTTTTATGAGTGGTAACTGGAATTTAATTACAGGCTGCGTTGAAAATTTTTATGATGAAAATATACATGCAAAAGGTAAGTCTAAAGAAGAAAAAGTTAAAAAAGCTATAAAAGAAGATAAATATAAGAGTATTAATGATGTTAATGATTTAGTTGAGAAATATATAGATGAAAAAGAACGAAATGAATTTAAAAATTCTAATGCTAAGCAATATATAAGGGAAATTAGTAATATAATAACTGATACAGAAACAGCACATTTGGAATACGATGAGCATATAAGTCTGATTGAGAGCGAAGAAAAAGCTGATGAAATGAAGAAAAGGCTTGATATGTATATGAACATGTATCATTGGGCAAAGGCATTTATTGTTGATGAAGTACTGGATAGAGATGAAATGTTTTATTCAGATATAGACGATATCTATAATATATTAGAAAATATAGTGCCATTATATAACAGGGTGAGAAATTACGTTACACAGAAACCATACAATTCTAAGAAAATAAAACTTAATTTTCAAAGTCCTACACTTGCTAATGGTTGGTCGCAGAGTAAAGAGTTTGATAATAATGCAATAATTTTAATAAGAGATAATAAGTATTATCTGGCAATTTTTAATGCTAAAAATAAACCCGATAAAAAGATTATACAGGGAAATTCTGATAAAAAGAACGATAATGATTATAAGAAGATGGTATATAATCTGTTGCCGGGGGCGAATAAAATGCTTCCTAAAGTGTTCTTATCAAAGAAAGGAATAGAAACATTTAAGCCATCTGATTATATAATTTCCGGTTATAATGCACACAAACATATTAAGACAAGTGAGAATTTTGATATCAGTTTTTGTAGGGATTTAATTGATTATTTTAAGAACAGCATAGAGAAACATGCGGAATGGAGAAAATATGAATTTAAATTCTCTGCAACTGATAGTTATAGCGATATAAGTGAATTCTACCGTGAAGTTGAAATGCAGGGGTATAGAATTGACTGGACTTATATAAGTGAAGCTGATATTAATAAGCTTGATGAGGAAGGCAAGATATATTTATTTCAGATTTATAATAAGGACTTCGCAGAGAACAGTACAGGAAAAGAAAATCTTCACACTATGTATTTCAAGAACATTTTTAGTGAAGAAAATCTTAAGGATATCATTATTAAATTAAATGGACAGGCTGAATTGTTTTATAGAAGGGCAAGCGTAAAAAATCCAGTTAAGCATAAAAAAGATTCTGTATTAGTTAATAAGACATATAAAAATCAGCTTGATAATGGTGATGTTGTAAGAATACCGATTCCAGATGATATATATAATGAAATTTATAAAATGTATAATGGATATATTAAAGAAAGTGACTTGTCAGAAGCTGCAAAGGAATATCTTGATAAAGTAGAGGTCAGGACTGCCCAAAAGGATATTGTTAAAGATTACAGATATACAGTTGATAAATATTTTATACACACGCCAATTACTATTAACTATAAAGTGACAGCACGAAATAATGTAAATGATATGGCTGTAAAATATATAGCACAAAATGATGATATACATGTTATTGGAATTGACAGGGGTGAGCGTAATCTTATATATATTTCTGTTATAGATTCTCATGGAAATATCGTTAAACAGAAAAGTTATAATATATTGAATAATTATGATTATAAGAAGAAGCTGGTTGAGAAGGAAAAGACCAGAGAATATGCGAGAAAGAACTGGAAATCTATAGGAAATATTAAAGAGTTGAAAGAAGGATATATTTCAGGGGTAGTTCATGAGATAGCAATGCTTATGGTTGAGTATAATGCAATAATTGCTATGGAAGATTTGAATTATGGATTTAAGCGAGGTCGTTTTAAAGTTGAACGACAGGTATACCAGAAGTTCGAGAGTATGCTTATTAATAAGCTGAATTATTTTGCTTCTAAAGGAAAATCTGTAGATGAACCAGGGGGACTATTAAAAGGATATCAATTGACATATGTACCAGATAATATAAAAAATCTTGGGAAACAATGTGGTGTAATATTTTATGTACCTGCTGCATTTACATCAAAAATAGATCCGTCAACCGGATTTATCAGTGCATTTAATTTTAAGAGCATTTCAACAAATGCTTCGAGAAAACAGTTCTTTATGCAATTTGATGAAATAAGATATTGTGCCGAAAAAGACATGTTCAGTTTCGGATTTGATTATAATAATTTTGATACCTACAACATTACCATGGGTAAGACACAATGGACAGTATATACCAATGGTGAGAGACTGCAGAGTGAATTCAACAATGCAAGGAGAACAGGCAAAACAAAATCAATAAATCTTACAGAAACAATAAAATTATTATTAGAAGATAATGAAATTAATTATGCTGATGGACATGATATAAGGATAGATATGGAGAAGATGGATGAAGATAAAAAGTCTGAATTCTTTGCACAACTGTTATCTTTATATAAACTTACAGTTCAGATGAGAAACAGTTATACTGAAGCCGAGGAACAGGAGAATGGAATAAGTTACGATAAAATAATATCACCTGTAATCAATGATGAAGGAGAATTTTTTGACTCAGATAATTATAAAGAATCAGATGATAAAGAATGCAAGATGCCAAAAGATGCAGATGCAAATGGTGCATATTGTATAGCGCTTAAGGGATTATATGAGGTGTTAAAGATAAAGTCTGAGTGGACAGAAGATGGTTTTGACAGGAACTGCCTGAAATTACCTCATGCTGAATGGTTGGATTTTATACAGAATAAAAGGTATGAATAATGGATGATATCATAATTATTTCTAACTTAAATGATTTTATATTTTGTCCGGCTTCTATATATTTTCATAAGTTATATGGAAGTCAGGACAATCTTACATACCATGCTGTTTAATATTGTGGATGCCATATTGCAGGTTTATGGATTTGACACATATTACGGGGTATTTCATAAATGCTTTTACATGAGAAAATCATTGGTTTGTGACTTGATGGAACCAATAAGACCGGTTGTTGATTATCAGGTAAGAAAATCAATAAATCTTGGACAATGTAAAGAAAATGATTTCGAAGTTATTAATAATAGATGGTGCTTAAAATTTAAGAACAATTTTTGCAAAATATTTGTCTGAATTCGGTCACAGGATACAGTATTCGGTTTTTGAAATTGACAATAGCACTAGAATATTAGATAATATAATCAGTGATTTGAAGAATAAGTATGAGAAGAGATTTAGTCAGGAAGACAGTGTTATGATCTTTAAATTATCTTCAAGTTGTGAAGTACTAAGGTTTGGATATGCAAAAAATGATGAAAAAGATTTTATTATTATTACATAATGCAAACATGGGCTTTGATAAAGTATTATTTAAAGGTTATTCAATAAAATATGAAAAAATACACAAATAAATTGTTTTTTATAAGGTTATATGCTTAATAATTTGTTTAATTTGACGAATTAAGAGTTTGAATAACCTTAAATAATTTCTACTTTGTAGATTGATACTTAGTGTCTGGTACTGGCTCAGTTTGAATAACCTTAAATAATTTCTACTTTGTAGATAAAAAGTTCCAAATTATACAATCAAAGTTTGAATAACCTTAAATAATTTCTACTTTGTAGATATCTTAAATATCTTTCATGCTGATACTGTTTGAATAACCTTAAATAATTTCTACTTTGTAGATTTTACTTGTGTTGTTACTTTATAATTTGTTTGAATAACCTTAAATAATTTCTACTTTGTAGATTTCCATGATCAATACAATATGTGTTAGTTTGAATAGCCTTAAATAATTTCTACTTTGTAGATATTGCTCTGGCCGTATCTTCTGCCATGTTTGAATAACCTTAAATAATTTCTACTTTGTAGATGGATATGGCATTTCCTAGCACAGATAAGTTTGAATAATCTTAAATAATTTCTACTTTGTAGATGACAAGTATTTTCTTGCAGTTTTTAACGCAAAAAGTAAGCCTGATAAAAAGATAATTTAGGGCAGTGGGGATAGAAAGAGTGATGCTGATTATAAGAAAATGGTATGCAATCTGCTTCCTGGACCTAATAAAATGCTGCCTAAGGTATTCTTTTCAAAAAAGGCATAAAAACATTTAAACCATCAGAGTATATAATTTCAGGTTACTATTGTAGATGTTAATCTTGCAAGCCTTATGGGCGTGTTGAATAACCTTTAATAATTTCTATACCAACACCTACTATAACTGCATTTTACGCATGATTAGTAGGTGTTTTTTCTGCTTTTCAAGCAATTCGCAACGAAAAATCCAAGAAATAACCTACTATTTAATGGAACTTGAGTCATTTAGTATGTTTTTTAGAATATAAAACTCTTTTTTAGTGCAAAAATGACCTACGAAATTATGATGATAAGGCAATCTAGTAGGTTATTGAATAATCATGTGGTGAGTGAGCTAAGCTTAAGTGCGATATTTAACATTATTTAAGTTACAACCAGTAAGCTTGGAAATAAAACGGTTACAAAACGGATATTTATTTACTATATTTTGGTTGACTAATGGATATACAACTCTTATAATGAGTATAGAAATTATATTTAATCATGTACGGATACTCATGTTTTGATTGGAGAGGGTTATATGACAATTAATGAGATGAAAGAGAAGAAGAAGGAAAAAGGATATTCATATGCCAAGATAGCTGAATTGTCTGGGGTGCCTCTGGGAACAGTGCAGAAGATTTTTTCTGGGGAAACAGAGAGTCCGCGATATGATACTCTTACAGCACTGGAACAGGTTTTTAATGAACAGTTGGAAGTAAGGGAGCCGGGTGGATTATATAAGGCAAGAAAGAATGGTGAATACACTATTGATGATTACAGGGCACTGCCTGATGAACAGAGAGTGGAGCTGATTGACGGATACTTTTACGATATGGCTTCGCCTACTTTCGGACATCAGTCGATTGGTGGAGAGATTCACAGGCAGATTGCTAATTATATTATGGAACTTGGTGGAAACTGTCGTCCATTTATAGCACCTGTAGATGTACAGCTTGATTGTGATGAGAGGACTATGGTTCAGCCGGACGTAGGAATAGTATGCGATACATCTAAGATTAAGAGATTTGGTATATATGGTGCACCGGATTTTGTTGTGGAGGTCGTTTCTTCGTCTACCAAGAAGAAGGATTATGCATTGAAGCTTTCCAAGTATATGGAGGCTGGAGTGCGTGAATACTGGATACTGGACTTTGCGCAGGAGAAGGTCCTTGTGTATTTCTTTGAGAGTGATGTGTATCCGGTGATATATGGATTTGATAAGCCGGTTCCGGTGAATATATATAATGGAGAACTTAAGATTGATTTTACCAATATTGCGAGATGGCTTAAAGAAGGTATGGAATAAAACTTGGAGAAAGGAAATGATATGGCACATAGTAATCCGATAACAATCGGCATGCTGGCACATGTTGATGCAGGAAAGACGACGCTGTCAGAGGCGATACTATATAGTGCGGGAAGCATAAGAAAATTAGGACGAGTTGATAATCAGGATACATTTCTTGATACAGGGGATATGGAGAGAGCAAGAGGAATCACCATATTCTCAAAGCAGGCGGCTTATAATTACAATGGAAGTTCATACACGCTGCTTGATACACCGGGACACGTTGATTTTTCGGCTGAGACAGAGAGAACGTTGTGGGTGCTTGACGCAGCGGTTCTTGTAATAAGCGGAATGGACGGAGTACAGGGACATACAGAGACTTTGTGGAGTCTGCTTAAAAGACTTGGAATTCCGGTATTTATATTTGTCAATAAGATGGACCAGCAGGGAACGAACAGGGCAAGAATTATGGAGCAGCTAAAGAACAGGCTGTCAGAGTCATGCGTGGATTTTAATAATATAGATTACGAAGAAGTTGCAATGTGCCATGAAGAGGCGCTTGAGCAGTTTCTTGAATCTGCACATGTTGATGATGCCCTTATGAGCCGCATGATTATGGAAAGAAAAATGTTTCCTGTATATTTTGGTTCGGCACTCAGAATGAACGGAGTTGAGGAACTTATAAATGGAATTGATACATATGTAAGCTGTCCTGATTACGGAGAAGAGTTCTCGGCAAAGGTGTATAAGATTACAAGAGATGACAGAGGAGAAAGACTTACACATCTTAAAGTATGCGGTGGTTCTTTAAAATCAAAAATGCTTATTGGCAATGAGAAGGTCAACCAGATAAGAGTCTATGCAGGAGATAAATTTACAAGCATTAATGAAGCAGTTGCCGGAACTGTCTGTGCTGTGACAGGACTTTCAGAGACTAAGGCAGGTCAGTTTATTGGAGCAGGCGGAGAGGATAATATACCTGTGCTTGAGCCGGTACTTAATTACAAGCTTAATCTTCCGGCAGGGACAGATCCGGTGGCACTTCTTTCAAAGCTTCGTACACTAGAGGAGGAAGAACCTGAGCTTCATGTTGAATGGGATGAGAACTTCAAAGAAATACATGTAAGCGTAATGGGTCCGGTGCTTATCGAGGTGCTGACCAATATTATCAGGACAAGATTTGGTGTAGATGTAACATTTGGTGAAGGAAGCATTGTATATAAAGAGACAATTAAGAATAAGGCATATGGAATCGGACATTTCGAGCCTTTAAGACATTATGCGGAGGTTCATCTGCTGCTTGAACCGGGAGAGCCGGGAAGCGGCATGAGATACGAATGTCATTGCAGTGAGGATATACTTGATAAGAACTGGCAGAGGCTTGTGTATACACATTTGTGTGAAAAAATGCATAGAGGAGTGCTTACAGGTTCTGAACTCACGGACATGAAGATTACGCTGGTTGCAGGAAGGGCGCATCCAAAGCATACGGAAGGCGGAGATTTCAGGCAGGCAACCTACAGAGCTGTAAGGCAGGGGCTTATGCAGGCAGAATCAGTATTGTTAGAGCCATTCTACGTATTTTCACTTGAGGTAAAGAGAGATTATGTCGGCAGGGCAATGACCGACTTCGAGAGAATGGGTGCAGCATTTAACATGCAGGAGGCTGATGGTGATAATGTTGTTATCACAGGTGAAGGTCCGGTTTCAGTGATTGGTAACTATCAGGCAGAGGTCAATGCCTATACAAAAGGAACAGGCAGGCTTGCACTTAAGATGGCAGGTTACAGACCATGCCATAATACAGAAGAGGTTATTGAAAAATTCGGCTATGAGCCTGAGCGTGATACAAGAAACCCGGTAGATTCAGTATTCTGTGCAGGCGGTTCGGGATATGTTGTGCCGTGGAATGAAGTAAGAGAGCATGCACATGTCGAGATAGCCGTGACGGATTCCGGGGTTGCCGGTGGACAGTCTGACAGGGAGGTTAAGCTGACTGCAAAGCAGGCTTCAAGAACAGTGTCTGACGAGTGGATTGGAACAGACGAGGTAGACAGAATCTTGAATGAAACATATTTTTCTAACAGCAGAGGAGATAACGAGAGAAGAAAGTTATCGAAAAGAAAAGCTGACACTGCAGTTGGAAGATATGTTACAGGCGGTAATGCAAATGTTAAGAATCATCCTAAAGCACCTGAATATAATCCGGCTAAGAAAAGCTTCCTTCTTGTTGATGGATATAATATAATACATGCATTTAAAGAACTTTCAGAGCTTGCACAGGTCAATCTTGACAGTGCAAGAGGCAGGCTGCTTGATATATTGTGTAATTATCAGGCAATGAAGGGTTGTGAACTGATTGCGGTATTTGACGCATACAGAGTTCCGGGACATGATGAGGAGTTTATAGATTTTCATAATATTCATGTTGTATTTACGAAGACAGCGGAAACTGCTGACCATTATATAGAAAAATTTGCACATGAGAATGGAAAGAAATATAATGTAACGGTGGCAACATCAGATGGCGTAGAACAGGTAATTATAAGAGGACAGGGATGCCTGCTTATATCTGCCAGAGAGTTCGAGAAAGAGATAGCTGCGATGGAAGAACACCTCCGCGAAAACTACCTTAATAAAACATATTGATGATAACACATATATTTAAAACGAGGTGACATACGATGAGTACATTATGGGTTGTTGGTGATTCAACATTAAGTTCTTTTGATGACAAATACTATTATCCAAGATATGGATACGGAACAAAGCTTGGCTGTTATCTTAACAGCATGGTGCAGGTTAATAATCTTGCACTTTCAGGAAGAAGCAGCTTAAGCTTTACTAAGGAAGAGAATTATAAGGAACTTCTTGCAGGCATGAAAGCAGGAGATTTTCTTATAATCGGATTCGGACATAATGATGAGAAAACAGAGACAGGAAGATATACAAGCCCGATAGGCGGCAGGGATAAGAAAGGCACATTTGCAGCATCATTATATGATAATTATATAAAGCCGGCACTTGATGTTTCATGTACACCAATACTGTGTACGCCTATTGTAAGAAGAACTGCAACAGGAGAGTGGACAAAGCAGGAGCTTCACATAACTGATGACGCTGCACAGTTTAAGGGAGGGGATTATTCACAGGCAGTCCGTGACCTTGCAAGAGACCTTGGAATCGTCTGTGTTGATATGACCGAAAAGACAAAGGCTTTATATGATGAGTTAGGACCAGAAGAGACAATTTATCTTCACGCATGGCCATCTAATAAAGAAGTAAGTGTTGACAATACACACACTAATATATGGGGCGGCAGGGTTAATGCGTTCCTTGTTATGCAGGAGCTTGAAAAGGCTGGAATATCAGGACTTTCAGAGAATATAGTTAATATAAGGGCAGATGAACCGCTTCCAGACAAGAACAGATATCTTGAAAAAAATGCTTCATACAAGCCGGTAGAGTTTAGCGATGAGCTTGCTGACAGCAAGAACTTTAAAGATGCATATGGATTCAAAGGCACAGTATTCGGGGATGTTACAACTCTGCCAACGGAATCTGATAATTATATACTTGAAGAAGTTCCAGGGGGAATACACATCGCGGTTAAGAATAATGATGGCAAGATATCTGCTGTTACAGACGGAATTGCAATGTACTATAAGAAGATTCCTGTAAATGTGAACTTTACCCTTAAGGCTAAGATGACAATTAATGATTATTTCTATAACAATCAGGTGTCATTTGGGCTTATGGTAAGAGATGACATGTATATTGATAAGAAAATGCCCGATGTACTTGGCGATTATGTAGCGGCAGCACCGCTTAACCTTACTTATAAAGACCAGGCATGGAGTTGTTTTGCAAGAAAGAACAGCGAGCTTATGCAGGGAAGCGTGACAGGAAGAGAGCTTAAGCCGGGTGATACCGTAGAAGTATGTATAAAGTCTAATCCGGACGGCTATGCAGTAAAATTAGGCGATGGAGAGTTCTTAACAGGCGGATTTGATTTTAAGCTGACAGCCGTAGACCCTAAGCATGTATACGCAGGATTCTTCGTTTCGAGAAATGCGGATGTTACATTTACGGATATAGAATATACAGAGAATTAATACAATTTTTATATATGATTGTATTTAATTTTACATAGGAAAATGTTACAATTACATCAGAAATATCGTGAAAAAATAGCGTTGACGCGGAAATGAGGCATATTATGAAACTAACATTTTTAGGCGCGGATCATGAGGTAACAGGAAGCTGTCATTTCTTACAGGCGGCAGGTCTTAATATTCTTGGTGACTGCGGTATGG
>OGPX01001481.1_pt1 | contig 15575 bp, 10 predicted proteins | sample 1553101 | NCBI WGS metagenome assembly OGPX01 (sample SAMEA2579964, study PRJEB22360) | human gut metagenome | biome: human gut; feature: human-associated habitat; material: faeces | place: Denmark | collected 2008/2010
CATTGAAAGTTGATTCCCGTGAAGCCGCTAAATTCTTAAAGGATAACAAAAAAGGAGCTCATATTACTTTACTTGTTGACGGAGAAAATGTAGACGCCATCGTAAAAGAAATCGACTACAATGCCATGAAAAACGAAACAATGTTTATTAACTTCCAGGCATTAGTTGCTGACGAAAAGATCCACACAACTGCTGCGATCGAATTATTAAACGAAGATGCTGTACAGAATGGTATCGTTGAACAGTCCTTATCTGAAATCGAATACAAAGCATTCCCAGCTGATATCGTTGAAAAGGTTGAGATTGATTTAACACAGTACAATATTGGTGATATGATCCATGTCAAAGACTTGCCATTAGCTGCTAACAGCAAAATCTCTCTTGTTACACCAGAAGATACTCTGGTCGTTAACATCGCAGAACCTGAAGCTGTTCCTGAAGATGAAGACGAAGAAGCGGCTGAAGAATAAATAAATCAGTGAAAGAAAAGACTCGATTTTCATAATTAAAAATCGAGTCTTTTTATTTTGCCTTTTCTTTGATATCCTTTAAAAAATCCAGCATTTTTTCTCGGATGTTTTTCTCTGCATTCTGAGATCATCAACTGAATCTTAAATTTAAAATCTTCAGATTCCAAGATCGTAAATGGATGTTCTTCTGTTACACAAACCGATAAATGTTCACTCTCATATTGTGGATAAGTTCCTGTAAATCCTTGTTCTTTCAGTTTTTTATCAACCTGTTCCCTGTATCGTTGAATCTTCTGATCGATTCTTTCTCCATAATTCCTTGCTGGATATGGATCAGAAGCATTGCAGACTTTCTCGCAGATCAATTCATATAAATCTTGTCTCTTTGGATCTTGCAGTTTCTTTGCAAGCGTCATCTCCATTCGTTTGGTTGGGTGCTTCTCATATTTATCGATCCATTTTAAATAATCTTTATCACCTGCCTGCATAGCAAGATTTCTCATACATTTTAATCCTTCTTCGGTTTTGTCATACCATTCTTCTGGATCTTCATTGATCGGAAAATAGTAATAAAATGGTGCAAATTCAATCAGTGACATGATCTCCATCTCTTGATCATTACACACTTCTTCCCCTAAAAAGCGATATTTCTCACGGATCGTTCCAATCATATAGACTAGCTGACGCCACTGCTCAGCTCCATCTCTCCAGAAATGTCCGATCTCATGATACCGGTAACAGTTCGTATGTTCCATGATCTCATCAAACCACATTGTAAAAACACTTTCTTCTCCCTGATGAACGATCAACCCATAACGACCTTCTCGTTCTTCCAGTTGTGCCCACATCTCTCCTTCATAGTCTTTGTCATATTTTCCAGAGATACAAAGTCCATGAAAACTTAGATAACACTCAATTGCATCGTTCATCATATATGGAACATATCCTGTTTGATTTCCATCTTTTTCTTCGACTTGAAGTTCAAACACCTGATATTCAAATATCTGCGCAAGCAACTGTATGGATCTTGATATTTCTTCTAAATTTGTTTCAAAATAGTTCATACGGAATTCCTTTTCCTATTATCTATGTATTTTATTTATATTTCTGAATTTCATTTAAAAAACGTTCGCCATATTTCTGAAGCTTATGTTCTCCGACTCCATTGACTTCTAACATTTCCTCATCATTAGAAGGTTTCATCGTACTCATATGTACCAGTGTCTTATCGGAAAATACCATATATGGCGGGATTTTCTGTTCGGATGCGATCATTCTTCGAAGTACACGTAATGCTTCGAACAATTCTGTATCTTCCTCAGCAAGTGCTGCCACAGCCCCTGCTTTCTTACGTTTCTTCGTCTGAATCTTGCGTTCTTCTTTCTCTTTTTCGACTTCTTTTGGAATCTTGATCTCAAAGTTCCAGTTATCATCAATCTTAGTAATGTCTGCAACGCTTAAAACCGGATATTCATCAGCTGTCATTTCCAGATATCCATAGACTAACATTTCATTGATGATCTGTCGTATCCTTGCAATGCTTTCTGATGCCAATGCTCCATATTGTGAATTCTCATCTAAATGACGGCTTAATACTTTCTGGCTCTTTGAACCTTTTAAAATATCAACGATCGTGGATAGTCCGAAATCTCGATAACAATCTCTAATACATTGGATGATAGCTTTCGCTTCCATTGTTGCATCAACCGTTTCAAACTCGGTCAGACAGTTTAAGCAGTTTCCACAGTATCCGCTTGTCTGTTCTCCAAAATAATTTAAAATATAATGACGTAAACATTCCTTCGTATAGCAGTAAAATGTCATCTGACGAAGTCTTTCCCAGTCTCTTTCCATCACGATCTGCTTTGTGATTGCATCTAATTCCTCATTCTCCTCTCCATTTTCGATCAGAAAACGATTGGTTCGGTTATCAATCGGCGCATAATATAAGATACATTCCGCAGGTTCTCCATCACGTCCTGCTCTTCCTGCTTCCTGATAATAACTTTCCATGTTCTTCGGCATATTATAATGAACAACAAAACGGACATCCGGCTTGTCGATTCCCATTCCAAAGGCATTTGTCGCTACCATGATCTGCTTTCTGTCATAGATAAAATCTTCCTGATTTTCCTTTCGTTCTTCATCCGATAATCCTGCATGGTATCTTGTCACGGAGAATCCATCTTCTCTTAACTGATAGCAGACTTCCTCAACATTTTTCCTAGATAAACAGTAAATGATCCCGCTGCTTCCTGGCATCTTTTCTTCTTTTTCTTTTAAATAACTTAGTAATTCTCTATACTTATCCCTTGGACGTTTTACTGCATAGTAAAGATTCTCCCGATCAAACCCTGTCGTTAATACAAATGGATCTCTCAGGTTCAAAATATCCATAATATCATCCCTGACTTCTGCTGTCGCTGTTGCTGTATATGCAGTCAGTACAGGCCGATACGGAAGTTTCTTTAAAAATTCCAAAATCTTTAGATAACTTGGTCTGAAATCCTGCCCCCACTGAGACACACAATGTGCCTCATCAACTGCCAACATTGATATCTTCACTCCACTATTTAGCGCAAAATTGATAAAACCTTCTGTTTCCAAGCGTTCTGGTGCCACATAGATAATCTTGTATCTTCCCTGCATCGCATATTTTAATGCAGTATGATACTGTCCCTGTGTCAGAGAACTATTTAAAAATGCCGCATGAATTCCGGCTTGATTCAGTGTCCCAACCTGATCTTTCATCAGCGAGATCAGTGGAGAGATCACAAGTGTAATTCCATCCATCATCAATGCTGGAATCTGAAAACAAAGAGACTTTCCTGCTCCTGTCGGCATGATCCCTAAGACATCCTGCCCATTTAATGCTGCCTCGATCAATTGTTCCTGACCTTGGCGGAATTCATCGTATCCAAAGTATTGTTTTAATAGTTTCTTCGCTTCTTGCATCTTACTCAAATCTATCACTTCCTATTGTTTTATTTATACTTTTACCACTCTCATCGTTTATATTCCCATTTTTTTATTTCATAGGGGATTTCATTGAAATTTCCTACGAAATGAAAAAGCTTCCAATCACATTTAGCACACCCGCAAACAGCATGACAATGATCGGATCTTTTTTCTTTCTCAATAAAAGGTACATACAAATGATAAAAATACTACCCTGTATCCAGTTGATCTGTTGAAGATCTATATGACTTTCCTGAAAAAATGCCTGCGTAAGGATCGTAATTCCAGAAGTTAAGATCAGTGCGATCACCGCAGGACGTAAGGTATTTAACACCATTTGTAGTCCTTCCATATGACGATATTTTACATAAAAATAAGCAATCACTGTAACGATCACACACGCCGGGAATACGCATCCCATCGTTGCACATAATGCTCCTTGCCATCCAACTACCCTTATACCAACAAAAGTCGCCGCATTAATTGCGATTGGTCCCGGTGTCATCTGTGAAATCGTCACGAGATCTCCAAATTCAGATACAGACAGCCAATGATATGCATCTACCACCTGCTGCTGTATCATTGGCATTGCTGCATATCCGCCTCCGAAACTAAATGCTCCGATCTTTAAGAAGCTTAAAAATAATTGCAAATAGATCATTCTCTGCCTCCTGTCTTCTTTCTTGAAATACCATATTGTACAATTCCAACTCCAATACATGCAAGAATAATGTAGATCACACTAATATTAAAGACATAACTTGCCATAAATGCCACAACCATAATGATCGCAAGTTCTATTCTGTTTTCCTTCTTACTTTGCCCTTTTGCCATCTCGTACACAACACTGATGATCACCGCACCAACACCCATCTGCATACCAGAAAGCATCGCTGCAACAATCCTGTTATCCCGAAATATTTCATAAAAAACAGAGACTACAGATATGATCAAAAATGGCGGTAGAACAGCTCCGAATACACTTACGATCACACCACTGATACCTGCTAATTTATAGCCAACAACGATTGCTCCATTCACTGCGATTGCTCCTGGGGCTGATTGTGCGATCGCCACCAGATCAAGCATCTCGTCTTCTTCGATCCAATGATATTCATTCACAAACTTCTTCTTCATCAAAGATACGATCATATAGCCGCCACCAAAGGTAAATGCACTTAAATAAAATGTTTCTATAAACAACCTCAATAATTTTTTCTTTTTTTTCATTCCTTTTTCTTCCATATGACATCTCCAGTCAAAAATCTTACCATTTATACTGGTGCAAACTGGCTGTTATATAATCTGGCATACGCACCATTTTTCTCCAAAAGTTCTTCATGTGTTCCCTGCTCCAAAATATGTCCATTTTCCATAACAAGTATCACATCCGCATTCTGAATCGTTGAAAGTCGGTGGGCTACGATAAAACTTGTTCTTCCTTTCATCATCGTTTCAAATGCTTTCTGAATTCGGATCTCTGTCATCGTATCAATTGATGATGTCGCTTCATCTAAGATCAGCATTGGAGGAAGACTTAACATGATCCTTGCAATACAAAGGAGCTGTTTCTGTCCTTGAGAGAGATTTCCGCCACCTTCTGTAATGATCGTATCATAACCATCTGGCATTCGCTCGATAAATCCATGAGCATTGGCTTTTTTTGCTGCCATGATCATCTCTTCCTCAGTTGCATCTGGTTTTCCATAGCAGATATTTTCACGAATCGTTCCTGCTTTTAACCATGTCTCCTGAAGTACCATTCCATAACTGGATCGTAAACTTTCTCTTGTGACATCCCGGATATCATTTCCTTCCACCTTGATCATTCCTACATTCACATCATAAAAACGCATTAACAGATTGATCAACGTTGTTTTCCCACATCCTGTCGGTCCAACGATTGCAATCCGCTGTCCTGGTTCCACTTTCAGATTAAAATCCTGGATCAAAGGTACTTCTTTCACATAAGAAAAGTCCACATGCTCTAATTCTACATTTCCTTTCACATCCTGTAACTCCTTCGCATCTTTGGCATCAGGAATCATCGGCTCCTCATCTAATAATTCAAAAACTCTTGCCGCAGAAGCTAAAGAATTCTGAAATTCTGTGATAACCCCTGTGATCTCATTAAACGGCTTTGTATACTGGTTTGTATAACTTAAAAAACTTGATAACTGACCAACACTGATACTTCCGCGAATAACACTCATACATCCTGCGATCGCAACCCCTGCATAGATTCCTGAATACATAAATCTGGTTGCCGGATTTGTGATAGATGAGAAAAATGTCGCTCTTAAGGAGTAATATGCAAGATCATCATTGATCTGATCAAACTCTTCCTGTGCTTTTTCTCCATGATCAAACACTTTGACCACTTTAATATTTCCAAGCATTTCATTGACAAATCCTGTCATATTTCCTCTAGTCTGTGATTGTTTCCGGAACATATTAAAACTTCGCTTTGAGATAAAACTTGCGATAAAAAACGAAAACGGACTTAAAATAACAACGACTAATGTGATCCATGGATTGATTCCTAACATAAAACAAATGGTTCCAATGATCGTGATCACACCAGTAAATAACTGTGTAAATCCAAGCAGCAATCCATCCGTAAACTGATCAATATCCGTTACGATACGGCTGATCAAGTCTCCTGAGGAGTGTGCATCTACATAAGATAATGGCAGTTTCTGCAAATGCTCAAATGCCTGAATCCTTAAATCTTTTCCAATCTTATATGTAATCTGGTTATTGACATGATTCATCAGCCACTGCGCTGCTGCCGTCAATACGATACAGATCACGATCGTTTTTATAATACTTATCAATCTTGCAAAATCAACATTTCCTTTTGATATAATGCAATCCACACCTTGTCCTGTCAGAATCGGAACATAAAGTGTCAGTGCCACACTGATCACCGCCAACACTAAAGACGCAAAGATCAAAAATCGATAAGGCTTCATATGTTCCATGATCCTTTGTAATGTCTTTTGTTTTTTGTCTTTCTTCATGATCTTATGCCTCCTCTCCTGCCATCTGTGATGCGCAGATTTCTTTATATACCTGATTCTCTTTTAATAGCTGTAGATGAGTCCCGATTCCTGCAATCTTTCCATCATCCAACACTAAGATATGGTCAGCATTACGAATCGTTGATACTCTCTGGGATACAAGAAATACTGTCATATTATCTGTATTTTCTTTGATCGCTTTTCGAAGTCTTGCATCTGTTGCAAAGTCAAGTGCGGATGCACTATCGTCAAGAATTAAGATCTCAGGTTTACGTACTAATGCTCTTGCGATCGTTAGTCTCTGTTTTTGTCCGCCAGATAAGTTTCCTCCATTTTGTTCAATTCTAAAGTCTAATCCCTGTTCCTTCTGATCAACAAATTCTCTTGCCTGTGCGATATCCAATGCCTGATAGATTTCTTCATCTGTGGCATCTTCTTTACCCCATTTCATATTATCTCTTAGGCTTCCTTCAAACAAAGATGCTTTCTGCGGAACAAATCCGATCTTTCCTCGGATAAATTCTGGCTTTAATTCTTTCTCATCAACTCCACGGTATAGAATTCTTCCTGATGTCACATCATATAATCTTGCGATCAAAGATACAAAAGTACTCTTTCCTGACCCTGTACCTCCGATCACCCCGATCGTTTCGCCTTCTTTCACCGCAAAATCAAATGGATGGATCGTCTCTTTTCTTGCACCATGATAGACAAACGATATATCTTTAAACTCAAGAATAGGTGTATCTTTCTTCTCTTCTATATCTGTTTTTCCAGTTTCCTTCATGGATGGCTCTAATGCAAAAATCTGATCCACACGGTCAAGACTTGCAAACGCTCTAGATAAAATGATCAAAAGATTCGCAAGTTTTACAAGTTCTACAAGGATCTGTGACATATAATTGATCAGGGCAATGATCTGTCCTTGTGTTAAATAACCCAGATCAACCTGTTTTCCACCAGACCATAGGATTGCAATGATCCCCAAATTAATGATCATGTAAGTCAGAGGATTTAGTAACGCTGAAATCTTTCCAACATGGATCTGTTTGCTATAAAGCTGTCCACTTTGTACTCTGAAATTCTCTTCTTCGCTTCTTTGTCTGTTAAATGCACGGATCACACGAATTCCAAGAAGATTTTCCCTTGTACTTTTTAATACTCCATCGACCTGTTTTTGTACTTTCTTATACATTGGCATCGTGATCCATAAGATCAGTCCGACAACTACTGCCAATGCTGTGATCGTAAATACAAAGGAAACTGCTGCCTTATGATCCACCGTAAATGCCATGAACATCGCACCAAATACGACAAATGGTGACCTTAAAAACAACCGCAGGAACATGTTAACTCCATTTTGCACCTGATTGATATCATTACTCATGCGGTTGATCAGCGTTGATGTCCCAACCTGATCAATCTCCTGATAAGAAAATTGATTCATATGTGCAAACAAATCACTTCTCATCGACTTTCCTGTATACACAGCCGATCTTGCCGCAAAATACTGTGCTGTGATAGAAAATGAAAATCCAATGATTCCAAGTAAGATCAATAATCCTCCCATCTTCCACAAATATCCAATATCGTGATGTCCGATTCCTACATCAATCATGCTGGCAACGACCAATGGTACAAATAGTTCAAAACTAGCTTCCAGCATCTTAAATAATGGTGCAAGAATCGTAACACAAAGATGCTCCTTTAAATATCCTAGTAACCGTTTCATCGATTCGTACTCCTTCTTTTATCTTACTATTTTCTTTAGTATACACCATTTTATTTTTTATTTGAACATCGTACCAGATATTTTACGAAAACAAAAAAGTACCGCTTAGAGCCAGGTAATATGCTCTAAACGGTACGGGGATGATTTATGGTTCAAAAAGAGTTATTTGTCTTCCTTTTGAACAGAACAATATCCTTGTGGGTGGCTGCTGTGCCATTTCCATGCGGATGCAATGATTTCTTCAAGATCTGCATGTTCTGGCTTCCAGCCAAGGATATTCTTCGCTTTTTCACTGGAAGCGATCAAGACAGCCGGATCTCCAGCTCTTCTTCCTTCTTCCACAGCCTTGATCGGCTTTCCTGTCACTTTTCTGGCTGTTTCGATGACTTCTTTTACAGTAAATCCAACACCATTTCCAAGATTGAAGATGTTGCTTTCATTACCTTCCATTAAGTATTTCACTGCCAGAATATGTGCTTGTGCAAGATCTGTTACATGAATATAGTCTCTTACACAAGTTCCATCTTTTGTATCATAATCAGTTCCAAAGATACTGATTGCTTCTCTTTTTCCATTTGGCACCTGTAAGATCAATGGGATCAGATGTGTTTCTGGATTATGATCTTCACCAATCTGTCCGCTTACATGTGCTCCGCAGGCGTTAAAGTATCTTAAAGATACATAACGAAGTCCATGAGCGCGTCCAACCCATTTGAACATTTTTTCCATGGAAAGCTTTGTCTCTCCATAGGTATTTGTTGGTTCTGTGCGGTCTGTCTCCACGATCGGTACCTTTTCTGGTTCTCCATAAGTTGCTGCTGTTGAAGAAAATACGATCTTATCGATGCCATGTTCTACTAAAGACTGCACCATTGTTTTTGTTCCACAAAGGTTGTTATCGTAATATTTTAATGGGTCAACCATGCTTTCTCCGACTAAGGAGTTTGCCGCAAAATGAATGACTGCATCAATATCTTTTTCCTGATCTAGTACACTATCTACAAAGTCTTTATCTCTTAAATCTCCTTTATAAAACTTCGCCTGTGGATGAACTGCCTCGATATGTCCTGTTTCCAGATTATCGATGATCACGACTTCTTCTCCAGCATCGATCAGTTCGTATACTGTATGAGAACCTATGTATCCAGCTCCGCCTAATACTAATATTTTCATTGTCTTGCTTTCCTTTCTATGACCTTGTCATTATAAAACTGCAATAAATCGGTCGAATGCTTTTCTTCCTTCTTCATTATATTTATAAACTCCGGCGTCTTCAAGAACTTTAACAAATACCTGTCCGATCTCTTCTTTTAAGATATCCATGACATTTCCTTTATTGATATCTGTATATTTTCCTTTGATTTCTTCAACCCATGCTGCATGCTTCTTTAAATCTTCCTTAGAAACAATATCTTCTCCTTTGATCAGACACTGGCTTAAATGTTCCATCTCTGCCTTTAATCTAGATGGCAGAACAGCAAGTCCCATAACCTCGATCAGACCGATATTTTCTTTCTTAATATGATGATACTCATTGTGTGGATGGTAAAGTCCTAATGGGCACTCTTCAGTTGTGATATTATTACGAAGTGTCAGATCCAGTTCATACATATCACCTTTTTTACGTGCGATCGGTGTGATCGTATTATGTGGTTCTCCTTCTGTCTCAGCAAAAATATATGCTTCTTCATCCGTGTATCCACGCCATTTTTTCAAAATATGATCAGCAAGATCAATGAGGCGTTTTTCATCTTTACTCTGAATACGGATCACAGATAATGGCCAGTGAACGATTCCTGCTTTGACATCTTCATATCCTGGGATTGTAAATTCTTTTTCAATCTCTGCTCGTTCCATAGCAAATTCATAATGACCGCCTTGGAAATGATCGTGTGTTAAGATAGAACCTCCAACGATTGGAAGATCGGCATTCGATCCAAGGAAATAATGAGGAAACTGTTTTACAAAATCAAATAGTTTTGTAAATGCTGCCCGATCGATCTTCATTGGTACATGCTGTCCATTAAATACGATACAATGCTCATTGTAGTATACATATGGAGAATACTGGAATCCCCATTTTCTGTCATTGATCGTAAGCGGTATGATCCTGTGATTCTGTCTTGCAGGGTGATTCATTCTTCCTGCATATCCTTCATTTTCCATGCAAAGCTGACACTTTGGATAAGAACTTTGCTTTGCATTTTTCGCTGCTGCGATCGCTTTCGGATCTTTCTCTGGTTTGGAGAGATTGATCGTGATATCAATATCTCCATATGGACTATTTACTTTCCATTTCATATCTTTTTTGACGCGGTCTCTTCGGATATAGTTGGTATCCTGGCTGAATTCATAGAAAAACTCTGTTGCTTTCTTTGGACTCTCTTCGTAATAGGTACGGAATTCTTTGATGACCTGGCTTGGTTTTGGTGTCAGGATTCCCATTAATTTTGTGTCAAATAAATCTCTTGTCACGATATCATCACTTTTGATGATATAGCGATCATAAGCTGTATCTGTCAGACGATCTAAAATCTCTGGCAGGATGATTTCTTCTCCTTCAATATCAGGATCTTCATATTCATCTAATCGAAACAGTTCCAGATATTGATTGATCGTATAGATTTCATCTTCTGGCATGATCAGTTTTTTATCAAGTCCATATGTTACAAGTTTTTTGATATCTTTTTGTAAATCCATCTTATTCCACCTCAAATCGATATGTTGTTACTGCTTCGTATTCTTCGCCTTTTCTTAAAATTACCTTTGGTTCTTTTTCTATATGTATGGAGTTTGGTAAGAACTGGGCTTCTAAGGCAACACCATCTCTGTTTTCATATGGTTTCCCACCTTTTCCATTACATCCGCCAGACAGAAAGTTTCCTGTGTATACCTGAATGCATGGAAGTGTTGTTGTCATCGTCATTTTTCTTCCAGTTTCTTTGTCATATAGAACTAACTGGTCATCTTCATCTTTTACCATGAAAGAATGATCATAACCTCCGGCAAGTTTTAACTGTTCATGATCATCGTTGATCCGCTCTCCGATCTCATGAAATTCTTTAAAGTCAAATGGTGTGTTTTCTATCTTTAAAAATGTTCCATTGGCAAGACAGTTTTCATCAACACATGCAATCTCATCCGCTTTTACCTTTAACTGATGATGATAAATTTTATCTTTTCCAGCCGATAAGTTAAAGTAAGAATGATTTGTGATATTGATCAGCGTATCCTGATTGGATACTGCTTCATATTCCATTTTTAATGTGTTGCCACATAAACGGTACACAACTTTCAGATAAAGACTTCCCGGATACCCCTCTTCCATATCTGGTGAGAGATAGATAAAACGGATTCCATCTTCCAGCAATTCATATTTAAATATCTTTTGATTAAATCCTTTGATTCCTCCATGGAGAGAATTCTTTCCATTGTTTGCTGCCAATTCATATGTCTTTCCATTTAATTCAAACTTTGCATCTCCGATACGATTTGCAACACGTCCGGCGATCGCCCCCATGTAACTTCCATCTCCATGCCAGCAATCTTCCACATTCTCAAATCCAAGAACAACATCTCCAAAGTTTCCTTCTCGGTCTTTTGTAAATACAGATAACACATGACATCCAAGATTACTTGTGATCACCTTGATCTCATCATTTTTTAATTCAAATAAGCAGACTCCGTTATCTCTTTGTTCTATCATTCTTACTTTCATCATCTTATAATACCTTCATTCCTCCGTATGGGCGTACTTTTAAGACATGACATGCTCCTTCACCAAATACATGTTCCATGTTCTTTTTGTACATACCAACAATATCATTTGGCACAAACGCCTGAATCGTTCCTGCAAATCCTCCGCCATGAACTCGGCTGACTCCTTTATCTCCTAAGGAAATATCACTGATCGCCAATCCGATTGATACACTCTGATTTGTCAGGTCATGGCTTGAATATACATTTTGTAAATATTTAAAGGATGAATCACCAGATTCTTTGATCAATTTCTTAAATGTATCAAAATCTCCTTCTTCTAAAGCTTTTACCTGCTGATCTACACGTTTATTTTCCTCAAATAAATGCATTGCACGAAGAACTGCTCTATCTCCTAAGATTTCTCTAATCTTTGGTAGATTTAAGTAAAAATCATCTTTATCAACTTCTCTTAATGCTTCCTGATTAAAGTAATTGGCAACTTTCTTCATTTCGTATGGAATTGCTGCATAATCATCTGTTAAATCTGCATGAGATCCTTTTGTATCCACAATGCATAAGCTGTGTCCATATTCTTCAAAATCCACTTCAACCTTTTTGATCTTTGGACTTTGAGGATCTTCAAAATCAATATTGATCAGACCTCCAATGGAAGATGCCATCTGATCCATCAATCCACATGGTTTTCCAAAGTATACATTCTCTGCATACTGTCCGGCCTGCGCCAAAAATACAGGATCGATCTTCATATCGTTATATAACCCAGATAAAATATTTCCGATCAATACTTCAAATGCAGCAGAAGATGACATTCCAGCCCCATTTAATACATCACTTGTTACATAAGCTTCAAATCCACCGATTTTATATCCTTCTTCTTTTAATTTAGAAGCAACTCCCTGAATCAGTGCCTGTGATGTTCCTTTTTCTGCTTTGGCTGGGTCAAAAGAACTAAGACTAACTATGATTCTTTCATATCCCTCTGATTTCAGATCAATCACATCGTCATCTCTTTTGGCAACGATTGCGATCGCATCCAAGTTAATGGAAGTTGCAAGAACTTTTCCAAACTGATGATCTGTATGGTTTCCTCCAACTTCACTTCTTCCTGGAGCACTATAGATTTCTACTTCTTTTTCTCCATAAATCTTTTCAAAGGATTCTAATGCTTTGATGTAGCGTTCCTGCTGATATGCAAGAACACTTTCATCTACATAGATATCTTTTAATAACTGATCATATTTTCCTTCTTTAAAAGCTTCTTCTAATTTTTTAATACTGTTCGGCATGGCGGTTTGCTCTCCTTTCTTCGATTGTCTGAATAACTTTCTTCATAAAACTGTCATCCAGATGATATGCTTTTTTATAAACTACATAGGCTACAAGCATGGACACCGCTGGGATCGCACACATTAAAAATCTGATAGAATTCAATGTCAGTGCTGACTGTACAGCGTTTGGATTTGGAATATATCCTGTACGTTCCAGTGCAAATCCAATGAAAAGTGATGTTAAAGCCGCTGTCAATTCTACGATCAATGTCTGTAAAGAGAATACAACGGATTCATTTCTTGTTCCCAGTTTGTACTCACCATAGTCAACAACATCAGATAAGAATACTGTCGCACATCCAAGTTCTAATCCTGTTCCTGTCTTTACGATCACTCCTGCAACTGCTGTTAATACGATATTCTGTGGGCATACAAATCCAACGACTAATAATAATGCTAAGCCAATAAACGGTAAGATACAAGCCAGTAAAAATGATGTATGTCTGGATAATTTCTTTGCTACTTCTGGGAAGATGATCAATCCAACAACTTCTGCGATAGATGCACTGATCATAAAAGCTGATAACATGTTGGCATTTCCACATACATATGTAAAGTAGTAAACTGCAACACCCATGATAAACTGAATTCCTACATTATATAGAAGGATCAGTCCTACTGCTGACTGTAACTGGTCATTTTTCTTAATGATTGAGAATACATCTTTAAAAGAAATCTTCTCACTTGGTGCATTGTTTTCTTTTACTTTTAAGTTGCAGACTGCAACTCCGATCGTAAGAATAAATGTTCCTGCAATGATCATAGCAAAACGATGATATCCGATATATCCTCCACCTAAGGCTGCAATGATCTGAACACCGAATCCTGCGATGACTAATGACTGTCCAATACTTGCGAAAATTCTAGGTAAAACGGAAACAACTTCTCGTTCGTGTGGATCTGATGTAAGGTTTGGAATTACAGACCAGTATGGAATATCCATGATCGTATAAGTCATTCCCCATAATACATAGATCACTGCAACGAAGATGCAAAGTGAAGTTCCTGTTAATTTAAAGTCAGTAAATAATGCGACAAACACAACGGAATTGACTAAAGTTCCGATCACTAGCCATGGTACGAATTTTCCAAAGCGTGATCTTGTGTTATCTACGATCATTCCCATAAACAGATCGTTAAATGCATCCCAAAGTTTTGCTACAAAGAAAACGATTCCTACAAAACCCGGTGATACTTTCAACACATCCGTAAAGTAGATCATAGCGAATGTCGCCATCATTCCATAAATTAAATCTTTTCCCAATGCTCCAAATGCAAAAGTATATTTTACTCTGCCTGGAACCTTTCCATTAGTTGTTCCCATTTTTCTTTCCTCCTGTTTTCAGTAAGCTGTCTTTGATACTTTTATAGTAAAACTTTTTAGTAAAATTGTCAATATATTTTTACTAAATTCTTTACTTTTATTTTACTAAATTTACTTTTGTGCTTTTCTCTGTTATAATGAGATAAATTAATATTTATGAGAAAGGATTTTATCTCCATGGCAACAATCAAAGACATTGCACAGAAAGCATCTGTTTCTGCTGCAACTGTATCAAGAATTTTAAACCAAGACGATACCCTGAGTGTAACCGACGAAACAAAACAGCGCGTTTTAAAGGTTGCCCAGGAATTAAATTATACAAAGCATCTAAAAAATACCGTTGAAAAATCGATTTCTATCGGTATCTTTCAATGGTATTCTGTCTTTCAGGAACTGGAAGATCCTTATTATCAGGCAATCCGTGTCGGTATTGAAAAATATTGTGCCGATCATAATATCCACGTTGTCCGTGCTTTCCAGAGCGATTGCAATTATCCTGACACACTCAAGGATCTTCAAGGTCTGATTTGTATTGGTAAATTTAATAAATCTCAGATTAAGTCTTTTCAAAAACTTAATTCCAACACTATTTTTGTTGATATGAAGACACCAAAGATTTATTGTGATACGATCAATCTTGATTTCCAACAGGCAGTTACTGAAGCACTAGATTATTTGTATGATCTTGGCCATCGAAAGATTGCTTATCTTGGCGGGAAGGAAGTTCTCGCTGATAACAGTGGATATTTTGAAGAACGTATCTATACCTTCATCAAATTCTGCCAGGAACATTCCATTGACCATGAATCTTTTATTTATGAGGGAGATTATTCTGCTGAATCCGGATATAACATGACAAAACAAATGATTGCTGATGGCGACCTTCCAACCGCTATTTTCTCTGCCAGTGATCCTCTTGCAATCGGTGCAATGCGTGCTTTAGATGACAATGATTATAAAATACCAGATGATATATCCATCATTGATTTTGATGATATCAGCGTTGCAAGTTTTACAAAC
>OGPX01001488.1_pt1 | contig 15542 bp, 10 predicted proteins | sample 1553101 | NCBI WGS metagenome assembly OGPX01 (sample SAMEA2579964, study PRJEB22360) | human gut metagenome | biome: human gut; feature: human-associated habitat; material: faeces | place: Denmark | collected 2008/2010
AAAATACATTTTGTCACAAGCCGTTATCTGCTTATTCCAAAACAACAACAGACATTCTGCCGACACAATACCTTCAACCCTATTTTCTTCATGCTGCGGTATAAGCAGCATATTATGCTCTAAAAGATGTATATTATGCTCCCTGCCTATATTAACGGATAGTTCTCCTTTCAAAAGAAATAAAATACAAAAACAACAACTATTATCAATCTGTCCGGATTCTTGCGCAGCCAATCTGTATTGGGTAAAACCACTGTCAATTTTAATTCCATAATTAAAACAGGAATGATGTTCCGACAAATAAAGTAATTTCATGTTATAATTTAAGTAGTTTAATTTTAAAACAACTCGCTTCGCTTACTATGTTTGTTTTTTTTAAGACACATACTTTTAAACTACAAACAAAAACTGTAATTCTATAAACATATACTTAAAAAGGAATATATATCTGCATCCATTAACGACTCTCGCTCCCTACATGACACATATAGCCCTAACTTAGCCACAAGCAATATCATCTTTCAATATACTTACTTCATTTTACATATCTTCCTAAGTACAAGGAACTCCCCCACCACACAAACTATTGCGATAAATGGGGAAGCCTGATGATTATAAAGCAGAACTGCTTCTATTTATTATACATCTTCTATTTTTCTATCACTTCTTATTTAGAATTAATAGTACAAATACTTACCCGGTTCCAATCTGGTTCCTCAAACATATAGCCAATTCCCTGTCCTTCAGCAACAATTCGCTCCTTTGAAATCCCATACTTATTAACCAGCATCTTTTGAACTGCCTCGGCACGCTGTCGCGCAATACGCTCATTAAGTTCTTCACTACCCTCCGGAGAAGCGTAACCCTTGATTACAACTCCTGCCTCTTTGTGGTTTCTCAAGTAAATTGCAATCCGTTCAACATTAGGCAATTGAGAATTATCAATAGTTATTCTACCTTGACGAAAAGTAATCACAGACTCTAGTGTTTTTTTACTATTGTCAATCGTATCTTTCACAATTTTCGGTTCTCGATTCTTGTATTCTTCCAAAGCCGTTTCTAAATCTGTCACTTTTTGGTTAGCATCCTGCAATACATTATCATTGCGTTCAAGTTCTGAACGAAGTTGATTTATTTGAGCATTTAATGCATCAAATTCAGACTGGTCGTAAGGTCTTACTTTAGTAAAATGGTGTTCACCATTGCTACATCTGAAATGATATACGAAGCCTGCACTAATCTCCCACACGGCACGCCCCGAATGGAAATATACAGGTTTCGTACCCATAGAATTCATATCATATACAAGAGCCGGTTTGAGAGCTAGAGTCCACGCCTTACTTTCCCCTAAATTAAAATTAAAATTTAATCCCAACTTAGTAGACATACCATTTTGATCTTCCCCCATGTTTCTACCAACATAACACCATTTTCACCAAAAAAAAAAACCCCCCCAGCCAATCCCAGCCACAGCCTCAATCTCAAAACTTCTTGGAATACCGTTATAACCTCCAAAAAGATTATTTAAATTCACCAATCCTAACAAACTTACATTTGATTCATCAAATGCTGTTTTACTTTTTGTTGTATTAAAATAACCCATTGCCTCAAAACCTAATCCAAAGGTAGGGGTTAAATGCTTGCTTACATGAACTCCAACTGCCGAACGCATGTTTTTAAAAAACGAGTGATGAGTCAATGGGGTCACGCCACCTACATTAATACCGATTGACCAATTATCCGAAAATTTGTTTCCTTCCAAAGCTGTTTGTCCACTTACATGGCAAATGGCAATACCAGATAGCAATAAGCCTGCAAAAATCTTTTTCATCATAATTCTTATTTAAATTTATTATTAGCAGAATTGGGGCTGAAATATATATCATTCCCAACATTCTACCTTTAGCTATATAGTTGACTAACTACTACTTTCATTTACAATACAAAATAAAATCACCCATTGTGAGTATATATGTTTATGTACGTCTTTCTCAGCTGCTGTAATGGGACCTACCCACGACCACGATTCTACGGTCCTCTACGTAAAGTCATATTTTTCTGTTGCTTTTCCATATTCAACAAACACTAATCCGGCAAAGTGAACTAATTGTAATCAGCTATCTCATACCAAATCAAACATTGTATAACACTTTGCAAAAGAAGGCAATTCCTATCTCAATCTGTTACAAATAAACGACATTATATTTTATGCATCAGACAACTATCATTTATATAGAGGCTTCATAATTTGGAGATTCATAGTTTAGGCTATAATTCAAGCGGGAGAAATAATTACATAACATAAAGAACCTATTTCAGCATATCTCCCCCTTCTTAGAAACACGTTTTCCAGAAGTGATATTCATTCATTGATTTTATTATTATCCAACAACACAACACGCACCCAGTCAACCCACATTTCTCCCGGCAAATCTTCATCATGGATTTCTCCCGGCCATGTCATCATACCATTCAATTCACCTCCCAATGAAAAATTCAGAATTATATTGAAGGGATATTCACAAAATGGATACTGTAGTTTCTCCTTATCCAAATGTTGGTTCTCATATTTCCAAGTCTCTTTGCCGTCGACATAAAATATTAATTCCTTTTCAGTCCGCTGCACTGCATATACATGATCTTTAGTTACATCAAAATTCTTATCAGCCTCCTTGTTCGTTACTCCTGCAGAACCATTTTCACCATTTATATAAAAAGTATGTACCGTTTGAAAGATCTGCTTAGGACTCCCTTGTACCCATTCCATAAGATCTATTTCTCCCCCTCTGGGCCATTCCGGTGCTCCTATAGGCATTTGCCAGATAGCAGGAAAACCTCCACGAACCAATTTGGTTAATCTGGCCTTAACTTCCAAACGTGTACCACAGGGAAAACCTATCTTGGAAAACACCCCGCCATTTTTATAAGTCCCGTTGTCCTTACAGGCCCTCAACTTCAAATAGCCTTCCTCCACCTTTACATTTTCGTAACCATCCACACCCCTAAAATACTGTGACCAGGCGTTGTTGGCATACGTACAAAGTTTCCAGATAGCTGTATCGGGCACAATACATTTCGCATCAAAATCATCAACAAATAAAATGTTTTCAAGTGTATCCGATCCGATTTGCTCCTTTTCTTCTGCGCATACATAAGTAACAGTCCCACCTATAGCAAACAATAAATAGCACAAAATTGATCTCATATGATTATAAATTAAAAAGATTAAAAAACCATTCTTTCTTCAAAAACAATATTACCTCATCGAAAGAAGAGTTGTCACCACAAGAGTGCTGACAACTCCCTTCGACAGGCACTGTCACCTCAAAAACAAACTTTTACACCATAAATATTATTCTAAATCATAGAGTACATTCAGGACCCTATAAATCTATTTTACAAAAGACTATTTCCACTGATATACCCGCACATAATCAACTTGCATGGTAAAAGGCAAATGTTTCTCATTTATAGGACCAGCCATTCCCTTTCCACCTGCAACATTCAATATCAAGAAGAAAGGAATATCAAAGGGCCATTGTACTGCGCCCAAACCTTTGTTATAATAGGTTGCGCAAACTTCTCCATTTACCATAAAATCAATTTTCTTATCGTTCCATTCTATTCCCCATATATTCCATTCACCCTGCTTGAATTTAGACCCTGAATGACCAAAAGGATATGTCTTTTGCTCCGTACCAGTAGTATGTACCGTTTGTACAGCAACATCTAAATCTTTTATATGCTCCATTATATCTATTTCACCACTTGCAGGCCATCCTCCGTATTCTGAACTGGCAGGCATCATCCATATAGCCGGCCACGAACCATTCCCTGATGAAAACTTAGCTTTAATCTCTACTTTACCATAAGTAAAATCAAACTTTCCACTATCAGTGCGTATACTTCCAGATTTATATCCGCGGGGATCTGTTTCATCCTTCATAAACTTGAGATTCAACAAACCATCTTCACACCAAACAACGGATGTATCATTCGGCTTATAATAATAGGCATGAGCAACATCTCCCCTGGGAGTATAATTCCACTTCTTGGAGTCAACGGCCCCATCGATATTAAATTCATCTGAAAAAATCAGAACCCACGATTTATCCACTCTTTCAACGGAATCTTCTTTCTCTGATCGCAGCACATCAATGGAACTGTCAGAAAAGTCGTTTGAACATCCGAAAAATAAAACTGCTAATAAGGGTATTATACTTTTTTTCATAACTCAACTTCGTATTATTTTATATTATCTTTATACTACCATAAACAGATATAAAAGTATATCTAGCCGGAATACGAAACTCCTCCCTTCCAACCGGACATATTCTCGTCATATCTTCTTCTATTCATAACCAGGAGTCTGCTCCAATGCCGAATCATTATCAAGTATATTCTGATCCAACGGCCATAAAACTTTATATGCCTCAGTCTTCTGATCAAGAATAGCAACTTTATTATCAATATCACCTTCTATACAGAACACTAATGGAATACCGTCCTTTGCATTCTTCATGCGGCACAAATCCCACCAACGTTGTCCTTCCTGTACAAACTCCTTATCCTTTTCATGTAAAATAGCTAATTCATTAGTTAGAAAATCAGATGCCTTATATATATGTGAACCTGCCTCAGACTTATACGCCCTATTTCTGACTAAATTTATATATTTCTCAACATTTGCATTATCACTCTCCATATTAGCAATCTCGGCTAATGCTAGATATACCCAGGATAAACGGTAAAGAATAAGATCACCATCATAGACTCTATTTCCCTGAGCATTGAGAGAGCCCAAATTTTTACATACATGAGTACCATATACATACAATTCTCCACTTTCCTTTTTCCGATATGAAGGCATAAATGTGGCGTCACAACGAGTATCACCTTTTTCAAAACTATTATAAAGCGAAAGTTTATACTCATATTTCTGTTGACCATTATTCTGTATATCAAGCGCATCATCCCATGGCGTTCCATTTTCTCTAAAACTATCTTTATTAGTCGTCCCGGAAACAAGAGAATAGGTATATCCACGAGAAAGGGAGTTTTCTGCTTCACCCTCCATATAAGACACAGCCATTATCACCTCACTATTACCTTTGTTATCAGCACTGAATATACGTTTAAAATCTTGTTGCAATTGAAGTCCATAGTTACCCTCTACATCTTTCAAGTACTTCTTGGCCTTTGACAAATCCGATTCGGTAGCTTTGTTATCACCAATAGTTACTTTGGAATTCCATAAATATACCTCTCCAGCCAAACATTCTGTGGCCGCCTTTGACCAATACACCTTGGTACCATGTCCATATGAATTAAAATCAGAATTCTCTCCAAAATATTGTAGGGAGGTTTCCAAATCCTTTTTAATCTGTGATATAACTTCACTTGGTTTAGCTCTCCCCAAATAAAGTTTATTCGGATCAAGCACTCCATCGATAACTTCCACGCCAAGACGAATTGGTACCCCACCATAGACTCTATAAAGATCAAAATAGTAAAAGGCACGAAGACCATACGCCTGTCCAAGATAATAATTCTTTTTAGCTTCCGGAATGAAATTAGCATCAGTTACACGAGCTATAAAAAGATTGATATTGGTTATACAGCCATAAATATTTCCAAACTTGGTAACTCCGGGAGTCTCCTTAGACAGATTTTGTAAACGGATTTCCCCACTAGAGATAGCCAGACCATCTGCACTTGTGCCATCCTTATAATGTCCGCCCCTTAATTCGCCAAAAGTGATAATATGCTGTTCCGCCATATCTCGCAATTGTTTATGAAGACCGTCAATATATGCACTGACTTGGGATTCTGTTTTCCAATAGCTGGTACTTCCATAATTATCTATCGGGGCGAGATCCAGCATATCCCCACATGATGAAGCCACTATAGCAGCTATATTCAACACCATAATATGTATAAATTTTAAATTTCTCATCTCACTTCGAATTATTAAAATGTAACATTAACGCCAAATATAACGGTACGTGGCAAGGGATATCCTGACGAAATCTCCGGGCTTACCGTCCTGGCAGAAGTTAAATAGCCCAAATTCTGTCCCGTTATTGAGAATTGCAGTTTCTGCATATATAGTCTTTTAGACAATTCTTGAGGAAGAGTATATGACAAAGACAATTCTCTAATCCCTAAATAGTTACCCTTAGAGGCAAATAGAGTTGAGGTACGATAGTAATTGGCAGCTCCCACCTGATCAGCAAATACGTAACGGGGATATTTTGCGTTTGGATTACTTTCGCTCCATGTATTAAAAACATCCTTTGTCGTATTGTAAGCCCCCTGCATACATCCTAAAAACCAAGGAGTCTTATCATCATAAACCCAATAATCAAGCGCAAAGTCAAAACGGGCATACAAACTAAGTCCCTTCCAAGACATTGTGGTATTAAAACCACCATACCAACGAGGAGTAGTATTTCCTATTACAACCTGATCATACTGGTCAATCACCCCATCTCCATTTACATCCTTCCATTTCACATCTCCAGGTTTTAACTCTATGCCTTTTGCCCGCTCATTATCAGAAAGTTTATTCCAAGCTTCAGGGCCATATTGATATTTACCTTGAATATTCCCCGAGGTCACAACCAAATTTCCCGGAATATCATCAACACTTCTGTAAATACCCTCGGCCTGGTAACCGACAAGTATCCCATACTCCATTCCCTCCTGAAAACCTCCGACATACACCTTCTCATCTTCCAACTTACCTGTACCCGGATTTACAACCTTCCGACCGGTATACACTTGCTGTCCATTCTGTCTGTTTCGTACCTGCCCGTTATCAGGAAGGGCTATAATCTTATTCTTATTATAAGTTATATTAAAAGAAGCATCCCAAGTAAAATCATTGACATCCAACACCTTACCAGAGAGTTGTAATTCGATTCCGCTATTACGTAATTTTCCATTATTGTTCTTAACAGAAGAGAATCCCGTGGTCGAAGGCAGGGTGAAGTCTGCATACTTATCAGATGTCAGACGATTGTAGTAATCGATATCCAAATTCAAGCGTCCTCCCAAGAATCCTACATTCAAGCCTATATCAAAACTGGCCGTCTTTTCCCAACGCAAAGAAGGATTAGGCAAAGTACCTATCAGAAAACCATTGTTACCATGGTATTTATTAGAATTATATGAACCTTGAAGAGTATATGGACCGATTCCGCTGGCATTACCGTTCAAACCGTAACTAGCCCTCAGCTTTCCATAATAGAGGAAAGGAAGTGATTCCTTAACAAAATCCTCTTTCGTAAAAACCCAGCCACCGGAAACTCCCGGAAAAAATCCCCACCGATTCTTACCCAGCAAAGAAGAATAACCGTCATAACGAAATACCCCGGAGAACAAATATTTACCCTCATAGTCGTAGTTCAAGCGTCCAAAATAAGAAAGAATACGGTAACGACTATGATTCGAATCTATCTGACGTTTACCCTCACCTGCATCGGTCAGACCTAAATCTTTAAAATCATCGGTAGCAGCACCAGAACCGGATGCAGAGAAACCGTTATTATACTGATCATAAAATTCACTACCAAACATAATATTCAAATTATGAACAGCAGAAAATACAGTCGTATAATCTAGAACAGCATTATAGGTCTGAGAGAACTGACGAGAATAGCTTGCACTAGTTGAACGAGTTCGATTCCATTGCCCCGGAACCGTCTCATAGTCCTTGCGCATACTTTCTTGTACAGTATGAAAATAATACCAACTGGCAGAAGCCCTCAAGACCAATCCCTTGAATAAATTAGCTTCTAATGACTGCATAAGGGTAAACTTTGTCCGTTCATTATCCTGATCGTAACTTTTTGCAACATAAGTCTGATTACCGTCCCCGGGACTAGGACCCAATGTCGGATTACCATCCTCGTCTTCAAAACGGACAGTAGGAGGAGTACTCATCACCCGACCAAAATAATCACTTTCCGTCCCCCAGGCGTTGTTTAACCATACATAATTAGCCCGGCTGAAAGTCGCATTGGAAGTCGTTTTCAACCAATCTGCAATTTTGTACGAACCGTTGAATGTGAAATTATAACGTTTATATTCGGTAGTGATAGGGGCTCCGGGGGAGTCGTTATAACCCAAACTTGCATAATAAGTTCCTTTATCATTCCCCCCCGACATACTAACCGTATAATCCTGTGTCACTACCGGATTACGAAGATTATATTCCTCTGGTTTTGTCCCTTTATAAATGATTGTTTTAGAAGGGTCCAAAGGATCCAGCATTTCTCGCCAGCCCATATCCAAAAGATAGGCATTTTCATCCGTTTTCCCCATAATATTCCACACCATATTCGCACCGAGCTTATTACCCGTACCAAAAGGCGTAGAACCTGTAAGATTTGCCGTAGCTGCCCACGGGGTATTTTTATAGGCTGTACGAAGGACTGTAATATAGTCTTCCGCGCCCAAAAAGTCGTAGGGATTATTAACATAACCGAGACCTATATTTGCTCTGAAATTAATTTCCCGATGTCCTGCCCGGCCAGATTTTGTTGTAATTAAAATTACACCATTACTTGCACGGGCACCGTATATGGCCGTAGCCCCAGCATCCTTCAGAACATCCATAGATGCAATATCCTGAGGATTGATATCATCAAAATTATCACGAAGCTGTCCGTCCACTATCACCAGGGGTCCTCCCGAACCATCAAATTCCGTTCCACCACGTAATATAACTTTAGGAGATGAAGTAGGATTTCGCGAAGTGAGAGAAACCTTTAAACCGGGAACAGAACCCGACAGTGCCTGAGAGGGATTTGTATATATACCCTTCTCTAATATCTGGGGACTGACAGTCGATATAGAATTCGTCAGTTTTGCCCGTGAAACTTTTCCGCCATAACCGGTCACAACAACTTCCTGCAAAAGCTCACTGTCTTCTTTTAAGATTATCTTAAAATTCATTTTTCCTTGCACACTCAAAGTCTGGGAAGAAAAACCTATGAATGAAACCTGTATACTGGCATTATCAGAAACCGAGAGTGTAAAATTACCATCAACGTCAGAAACAGTGCCATTTGTTGTTCCAACTTCCACAATACTGGCACCAATGACCGCCTCACCCGCAGTATCCGTTATTATGCCCGTAATACTTTTCTTCTGTGCCACAACTACAATCGAACACAGAAGAAAAACAAATAAAATAAAACTCTTTTTCATACTCTTTTATGTTTTTCATGTTTAAAACACCTATCAACAAGAGGCGTTCAAATACCATATATCCACTCCAAAAACATCACAAATTACGGAGGTATAAACAAAGGAATAAAGAAAATCATATTTAATAAATTAGGGGTTATTATTTACAAGCGCAAAGAAAGAGCTCATAAAACTAAACATAGTCAGAAAGCATTTAAAAAAAGTCATATATCATCCAATACTGCATTTTTTTATCAAAAACAGAATAATTAATAAACATTTTATGTATATACGTTGTTAAATAGAAAAAATCAGCTTTAAACAACACGAAAAGATAAAAATGTACAGGTTATTTGGTATATTCGCAATATTAACACTACTTTGCATATCATCTACATCAGGTCATGACATAAATTACCAGTTTACGTCTATTTCCGTAGCGGAAGGATTGTCTCAATCTACCGCCCAATCCATACTTTTAGATAAGAAAGGGAAATTATGGATAGGAACAAAAAATGGTCTGAATTCTTATACGGGACAAAATCTGAAAATATTCAAAAGCCACCCCAACGACAGATATTCCTTACCAAGCAATCACATTATACATTTAACCCAAGATTCCCTTAACGACATATGGATATCTACCAGACAAGGTATGGTTAGATATGATGAGACACACGGGAATTTTATTCCCTTCAATCATGATATCATCTATTCTTCCTTATGCATAAATGGAGGAGTACTTTTCGGAAGTGAGAATCGAATATACAAATATGATTACCAAAAACGCTCTTTTAAAGCAGTATGCATCAACCCCAAAGGTGCTACGGACAGTGACATTACCAAATATAGGGTACAAAGAATTATAGCAGTTTCCCCAAAGGAGGTGCTAATCGTCACCAGAAGGGATGGAATATATATATTGAATTACCCCAATATGCAATTAAAGCGTTTTTTCTCTTGTCCAAACAATATTTTGCAAGGAGCATGTCTGGCTTCAAACGGATATATATATTTATCTTTTTGGGGACAAGGCCTGTTTTGTTATGAGAAAACAGGAAAACTTATAAAACAATATACGAGCAACAACTCCGGATTGACAAACAATTATGTATTGGATATAATAGAAAAGAAAGGATATCTATGGTTAGCAACTGATGGCGGAGGAATAAATCGCCTGGAACTACGCAATGAAAAATTCTCTAACCTCTATCATATTGCCGGAGATGAAAATTCACTCCCTGTCAATTCTATTACTGTATTATATAAGGATAGCAACGAATGTTTATGGGCGGGAAGTGTTAGAGGAGGAGTTTTCAATATCAAAGAAAGTTACATACGTACTTATAAAGACTGTCCTTTAGGATATAATAATGGATTGAGCGAAAAATCTGTGACGAGTTTTTACGAGGAAGCTAATGGAAAGTTATGGATTGGTACGGACGGAGGCGGAATAAACTTGTATGATCCTCAAACGGGAAACTTCAAGCACTTCTCGTCTACCTATGGGGATAAAGTGATTTCCATAGCCCCAGTATCAGAAAAAGAACTAATGATATCTGTTTACACAAAGGGACTTTTCCTGTTTGAAAAAAACACAGGCATTTATCGACCGTTTGTGATAATCAACGACAGTACTAACTTCAGGCAGTGCTTTTACGGATATCTTCCACGCGCTCACCGAGTGACAGAAAACAAAATATATATACTTAGTAAGGAGCTATGGGTATATAATATAAATAATAAAAAATTCTCTCCAATCAAAAATGATAACAATTATCAATTACAAGCCTCGGTCATAGCCTACTGCGACAAAAAGATATCCTTGGCAATGAATGGAAACAAAGTATTCCGAATCATTAACAAGAATGACAGCATTGATCTTCTTTTTCAATTGGATGAGAAAGAAGTTATCAGTGCGATTGATTACGACGGAATAAATAAGATATGGGTAGGAACAACAACAGGAATGGGATATTATGATATAAAAGAGAAAAGATATTTTAAAATCAGGTCACAGTTATTCAATGATATTACCGCCCTCCGTTATGAGCCTTCTTCAGAAAGGATATGGATCTGTGCACAAAACCAACTATTTTCTTACTGCATAAAAGAAAACAGATTTATTCAATGGAACAGAAGCGACGGATTTTATCCCAATGAAATAATATTTACTTATCAACAACGGGCTGAAAAAAACAGCCAATATCTTTACTTTGGTGGCATAGAAGGACTGGTCCGAATAAACACAGATATCCCAGAGCCTAACGAACCATATCCGGAAATATCACTTTACAGCATAGAACTTAACGGGCAACCGTATACATCCGGTATAGACACCCAAAATATAAAAGTTCCATGGGAACATAATGCACTCGCCCTACGGGTATATATTAAAAATAAAGATATTTTCCAGCGAGTTCCATTCCGATATATCATAAAAGGAAATGTTGATAAGATAATCGAATCATATAATCCGATATTGGATCTTTCCAACCTATCTACCGGTAAATACCGCATCGAAGTAGCATGTATGACAAAAGACGGAAATTATACCACTCCTATCCTTCTCACAAATATCCATATTACCCCACCATGGTATAAAACAGACTGGTTTATAATATTATGTTGTATTAGCCTTATAGGAGGGGGTATTGCAGGAATATTCATTTTTAATATAAAAAAGGAAGCAAAAATACAAAAGAGACTAAAAGAATACAGACAATATCTGAATGAAAAGAGGATAGATTTCCTCATTCACATAAATCACGAATTACGTACTCCCTTAACATTGATTTATGCCCCACTAAAACGTCTCATGGACAAAAGTGAGATGCAAGGATTACCTCAGCATCTGATACCACAATTACAACTACTATTCAACCAAGCACAACACATGAGGGAAATAGTAGATATGGTGTTGGACTGGAGCAGTTTGGAGGCAGACTATAATAAATTGAAAATACAAAAAACTCAATTGAACGAATGGGTAACCGAGGTTATCAAAGACTATATGAATGAGGCAAAAGAAAAAGAGATATGCATACAATTACAAATAGATCCCAACATAGAGGAGGTATGGTTTGACAAACAAAAGTGTCAAACAGTACTATCAAACTTACTGATGAATGCACTAAAATTCAGTAAGGCAAACAGCAATATAACAGTAAGCACGCAACGTCTTGAAAACACAGTCAGAATATCTGTTATAGACGAAGGAAGCGGTATAGAAGATTCGGATATGGCAAATCTCTTCACTAAATTCCACAAAGGTAATCACAAAGAGAGAGGAAGTGGATTCGGATTATATTATGCCAAAACAATAATGGAAATGCACGGGGGGCTTATAAGGGCCTATAATAATACAAACAAAGGAGCTACATTCTATTTGGAGCTGCCATTGCTCAATACAAATAAAAAAGAAGAATCCGCCCATTTACAGCAAAAAGGCTCTCCTCTCCCTTCTAGCATCCAAGATACACATTTCGATTGTACCGGAAAGACTGTGCTTATTGTAGAGGACGAAAAGGAGTTAAGGGAATATCTCATAAGTTCTTTAACTGAGTTCTTTAAGAAAGTTTATGCGGCAGACAATGCAGTCTCTGCCTTAGAAATCTGTCAGAAGAAACAGCCTTCTATTATTATTAGTGACGTGATGATGCCGCAAATGGATGGTTTTGAATTATGCCGTCAGATAAAAAACAACATCCAGATAAGCCATATCCCTGTAATACTGTTAACAGCACGTTATGACCAGACAGGGATAACAACCGGATATAAATCCGGAGCTGATGCTTACATCCCCAAACCATTTGATCTAGACTCTCTAAAGATCGTCATCGGAAATATTTTAAAAAATAGAGAGAAAATACACAATCAATACATATCTATCAACCAGTCGACTTCTCTCCAGACTTTAACAAACAGTAAAGCAGATGAGGATTTCATGACAAAAATAAATATAATTATACATGAAAACCTATCTGACGAAGAATTCTCCGTCCAGCAATTGGCAGATCTCATGACAATTAGCCGTTCTTCTTTATACAACAAGATAAAAATTATAACAGGTTTGGGAGTCAATGACTATATAAACAGATTACGTATCGAAAAAGCGATCTCACTGCTTACCAATACAAATTTAAACATAAATGAAATAAGCAGTGAAGTGGGTTTTACTTATCCCCGATATTTTAGTTCAACATTCAAACAAATGAAAGGAATGACTCCCAAACAATTTAGAGAGGAGAATCGTATGAAATAAGTAGGAAGTTCCTGGGAAACATAACAAGTATGAACGGGTGGATACAAAGATATAATTTCCTTCTTAATAAAAAATAAATGTCGGAACCGTGCAATGGGAATCATACGCAATTGCCTATATTTGTGCTATTGAACAACAAATACAGGTACAATTATGGAACACAAAGCTGATAAGGACTATGTGGCTATCATTTCACTCCGGAAGTTACCTCAATACTCAAAAAGATCTATTGCTTATTTCCAAAGCAGAGGGACGGATAATAACTCTAAGAATGACCTGCTACCATGTCAATAGAAATAAAATATTTTAAAGATAGAAAAGAGTGGCGAAAAAGGATATAATTGCCAGATTGAAAGAAGATAAAACTGTATGGAACAATTATCAACTTTTTTCCGACGCATATAAACGCATCCGAATTGCCTACATTGAAGCAGCAAGGAAACGGCCTGAAGAATTTGAAAAACGATTAAACAACTTTATCAATAAAACGAGAAAAATAAAAGAATAACAGGATTCGGCGGGATTGAAAAATACTATTAATCCCTATAAAATACCTGACTCAAAATAAAAAACAATTCCTCTTTGATACCGCCCCCTAAAATGTGCAGAAAACCGAATTGAACAAATAGGACACTCACTCTATCCTTACCAAATGATAAAGTGTCCCCCGATAAGACTTTCGGGAAGGAATACTCAGCTTTTGAAGCATGCGTCCGAATTGTGCCACCTTATTGATAGCCAACCTGTCACGTGTCTTTGTCTGCAAATAGTTCAATATCTGCATGGAAGTCATCCACTTCCTTTCTTCCGCTTCCTCATCCAACGGACTAGGATAACAATGAAATAACTGTTCCAACGGACTCAATAAGTTCGCGCAAAGTCATAATGTGTCCCGATTTTGTTTCCGTTTTCATTTTGTCGAACAATGTGCCTGCCTCACAAACACTGAGAGTTTCTTTTCCACTCTCGCTATCTTGCCTGATAAAAGTAATATTCATTCTATTTTTGTCTATTTTCTACAATCGGAATTTATTGTTTTAATTCCTGTAAAGATACGCTATAAGCTTCCGGAAAGCAGGCATTTCTCCTGATTAATATCCGCATTTTATTTGTATTACACTCAGATTTGATGTATCTTTGCTTAATAGTTACCAGAAGCTCACCAGTGTGAACAAACAAGCTATCAGTTGTAAACAAAAACGTTAACAAGTGTAAGCAATCTTATTCACAGCAGTAAGCCCCTGAGAAGCATTAAGGCTTAACAAAACAAACTCTAAGCATTAACGTATAACTACCTAAGAGAATACATAACAAGAACGGTTACTTTAAAACAAAACATGAAACTATGGCAATATTATTTGACTGGTATGAAAACCCGAAGCCTTCGGACAAAGAACAAGGAGAAAAGACACTGCACCCACGTCTAAAATATAACGGTTCGATAGGAACCGACGTATTGAGCCGACGCATTCAAGAACGTTGTTCGCTGACAGAAACGGACGTCACAGCTGTACTCGACGCCCTTTCGCATATCATGGGACAGGAATTGGCAAACGGACGGCAAGTACATCTGGACGGTATCGGTTATTTTCGCCCTTGCCTGACCAGTACGGAACCCGTAACGATAGACACCAAACGAAAGGCTACCAAAGTAAAATTGAAAGCGATCCAGTTTCGTGCCGATCAGACATTGAAAAATGAATTTGGGATACTGAAAGTAAAAAGTCTCAAAGGCGGGCTCGACTTCTCCCAACTGACGAACGAAGAAATAGACCGGAAACTGACGAAATACTTCCAAACACACCCATTTGTGTATTCGTCAAATGATACGTAGCTAAATATGCATCATAGTAATCAAAGCGAAAATATGGCAAGCCATAAATAATCGCCCCTCCAAATGCGACGATAATAATAGCCCAGAAGTTCTTTGCCGTCTTATCGCCAAAACCTAGTTTTTTAAATAATTTGTTCATCTTTTTTCTCCCTTACTTGTTTGATCAGCACCTGAGGTTCATTTTAGCCTTTTTTCTAAGTGCGATGGCCGAAAATTCTTCAATCCTATTCATTATAAATTAAAATAAGA
>OGPX01001513.1_pt1 | contig 15362 bp, 10 predicted proteins | sample 1553101 | NCBI WGS metagenome assembly OGPX01 (sample SAMEA2579964, study PRJEB22360) | human gut metagenome | biome: human gut; feature: human-associated habitat; material: faeces | place: Denmark | collected 2008/2010
AAATACGAAAAACTTTCGCCTGACATTTTTATCCAACTATAGTATGACATTATCCGAATTATTAAAGAACGACCGGTTTGCCCGGGCGGCCGGTGTTGAGATACTTGATATCCGTCCGGGATATGCCAAAGCCCGAATGGAAGTCACCCCTGCCCACCTCAATGCCGCCGGAGTCTGCCAAGGCGGTGCCCTTTTCACGTTGGCCGACTTGGCTTTTGCCGCCGTAGCCAACAGCTATGCACAGGTAACATTGTCTTTAAGCGCCAATATCAACTTCCTGAAAGCCGTGTCTGCCGGATGGCTTTACGCAGAGGCCCGTGAGATACACCACCACCCGCGCATTCCTTATATAGAGGTAAGAATCTGCCAAGAAAACGGCGACTTGGTGGCTATCCTCAACAGCACAGGTTACCGGAAGAAAGACAGATTACCCATCGATAATCCATCCGATACGGAACAGTCATGAAGATCCTGCTGATTGAAGACGAAGAGGAGTTGCGGAATACCGTCAGGGAGTACCTCACGCGCGAAAAGTTCATCGTGGAGTGTGCGGAAGACTATGCTTCCGCCATGGAAAAGGTTAACGATTACGACTACGACTGTATCTTGCTGGACATCATGCTGCCCGGCGGAAGCGGTCTTTCCGTCCTGGCCCATCTCAAACGGATGCGTAAACAGGAAAGCGTCATCATCATCTCGGCCAAAGACTCCATTGAGGACAAGGTGGAGGGACTTAATCTCGGGGCCGACGATTATTTGGCCAAACCATTCCATCTGGCCGAGCTTAACGCACGGGTAAAATCCCTGTTGCGCAGGAAAAAAGCCGGAGGAGACACCAGTATCGTACTGGGCAACCTGACTTTAGTCCCCGACACACGCAAAGTGACCGTAAACGGGAACGAACTGAACCTCAACCGTAAGGAGTTCGACCTGCTGTATTATTTCATCAGCAATCCCAACCGCCTCATCAACCGTATGGCATTGGCAGAGTCTGTATGGGGCGACCACATCGACCAGGCGGACAGTCTCGACTTCATTTATTCCCAGGTGAAGAATTTGAGGAAAAAGATGAAAGCTGCCGGCACACAAGCAGAAATAAAAGCCGTTTACGGTTTCGGCTACAAATTGGCATTCGACATGCCGTAAACTCCCCATAGCCCGACCATGAAGTTATTACGCTATACCCACTTCAATCTCTCTTTCCTCCTGTTCTTGTTGCTGGGCGGATGGGGTACCTTTTTCTATTACACCGTCATCGACGAAGTGATGGACGAGACCGACGATGCCCTGGCCAATTACCGGGATATTATTGTGGGGAAAATCCTGGCGGACTCTACTCTTTTAGATACCGAGGACAAAATCATACACAGTTACAGCATCCGTCCGCTTACCACGGAAGAGGTCGAGCACTATCGCGACCGGTACTACGACGGTACGGTATATATCGAGACTGAAGATGAGTATGAACCCGTACGTATCATGAAGTCCTGCTTCATGGCCACCGACCTGAAATATTATGAACTGGAACTCCGACTCTCCACTTTGGAACGGGACGATTTGATAGCCGCCATATTCAAATATCTCGTCGCACTCTACATCGCATTGCTTTGTTGCATCATCTTCAGCACACGCCTTATCCTGAAGTCCGTGTTCCGCCCGCTCGACCGTTTATTGGAATGGCTTGAAAACGTATCACCCGGACACCCGGCACCTTATCTGAATCCGGATTGCCGTATTCGGGAGTTCCGCACCCTGAACCGTGCAGCCCTTGAAATGCACGAACGGGCAGAAAAAGCATACCGGGAACAAAAGGAATTCATCGAAAACGCCTCTCATGAACTGCAAACCCCGTTGGCCGTCATCAACGGTAAGCTGGAGTTATTGGCCGAACATGAGAATCTCGATGAAGAGGAACTGAAAAATATCGATGACATGTTCCGTAGCCTGCACCGTGCCATACAGCTCAATAAATCCCTGCTCCTGCTTTCGCGTATCCAAAACCGGCAATTTGAGGAAGTAACGGAAGTGGATATGAACCCACACGTCCGAAAGATTCTCGAACTGTTATCGGACTTATACGAAGAAAAAGAACTGGACTATCACTTGTCGGACACGGAAGACTGCCGTATCCGGATGAACGAATCGCTGGCTCATACTTTACTGACCAATCTCATCAAAAATGCCATCATACATAGCCCCGAACACGGACGTGTGGATATACTCATCCATTCCACCCGGATTGAAATCGTCAACGACGGGAACCAAGCCCTCGACGAACGACAAATGTTCAAACGCTTCTACAAGGGGCATAGCGGACAAAAAGAATCGACCGGACTGGGACTGTCTATCGCCCAATCCATTGCCGACCTGTACCATCTCTCCCTCACATACTATCATGACGGACGACATCATTTCGTGTTAAAAGTTGCAAAGCCCTAAAACGAAAAGCACAAATCCCAAATCTTTCCAGAATCAGGTATTTACTTTGCGGTTACAATAGTATTACTAACCATTAAAAGGAATTACCATTATGAGAAAGATTTTTGCCATATTGATTTTAGGGATTGTCATCGTAACGACCGCTTGCGCCGACAATGATGTCATCACCCGCAATTTAAACGAACTGCCCGCCCCGGCACGTACGATTTTAAAGCAGCAATTTGCCCATACCAAAGTCTCGTATATCAAAATAGACAAAGACTGGTTCAAATCTACCACTTACGACGTACAGCTTGTCAATGGTACGGAAGTCTCCTTCGACAGCAAAGGAGACTGGACGGAAGTCTCCTTCGACAGCAAAGGAGACTGGACGGAAGTAGACGGCAAAAGGTCTGAAGTCCCGGCTTTTTTCATACCGAAGGAAATCAAGAAACAAGTGAACGAGATGTTCCCCGGAGAGAAAATCACCAAAATAGAAAAAGACAGTCGTAAGTACGAAGTGGAGCTCACCAACGATGTAGAACTCAAATTCGACCGAAAATTCAATATCCGTGAGATAGATTGAAAGACGAGAATTTCACAAGAATATAAACCTTTTACAAAAACCAAAACAAAATGAGAAAGAATATATGGAAATGGGGGCTTTTCATCTTATTGCTCGCCCCGGTTATGACCGCATGTAAAGACGACGATGAGGACGACTACAACTTTCGGAATGACCCACATATCACCCAAACGGTAGAAAGCCGTTATCCGGGAGCACAAATCGTGGAAGTCGAACGTACCTACCAAGGATATGAAGTACAAATGTGGCTGAACAACGGAGAAGTGGACATGCACCTCGACCTCAACTACCAATGGCTTTATACGGAGTTCGAAGACATTGCCTGGACATCTGTTCCGGAGGTCGTAGTCAACAGCTTTACGCAGGACGGATTCACGTTCAACCCACGTGAAGACGATGTAGACCGCATTGAATATCCCAACGGAACGGAAACGGCCGTACAATACCGCATCGAATTGGACCGTGAGCCTACAGACATCATACTTTATTACAATGCGGACGGAAGCCAACACCCGGGAAGTGGCTCCGACCCTTCGGCACAGATACCCACGGCAATCACCCAAATGGTAGCGGCCAAATATCCCGGTGCCAACATTATTGAAATGGACCGTACTGCACAAGGCTACGAAATACAACTGTGGCTGAACAATGCAGAGGCAGACATGCACGTGGACACGAATTACCAATGGCTGTTCACTGAATTCGAGGATATGGCCTGGACATCCGTTCCGGAAGCCGTAGTCAACAGCTTCACGCAGGAAGGTTACACGTTCAACCCACGTGAAGACGATGTAAACCGCATTGAATATCCCAACGGGGCGGAAACAGGCGTCTACTACCGCATCGAATTGGATCGCGAACCGATAGACCTCATTCTGGTTTACAATCCCGATGGCAGCAAACGTTCATAAAAATCCCTTCTTGAAAAGGAACACTCCCTGTCGGCACAAGCAGGCCGGCAGGGAGTAATTTCATGAATATCCGTATGCCTGTCAAACACTTTAAAATAAGAATAATTGACCGCTGTACCGTCATCTAGACCTAAAACCTTCCTGCCAACGGCAATGTTCATAAACGGACAAATAGAATCCAACCTTAGAAATAAATATTCTCGTAACCAGCAGCAGGAAGAACCAGCCCCATTCCTTTGGAAACGCATTTCCCAACACGGTCACTGTTTTCCTCTATTACCATCGTTGCATCTCTTTTTCCGCTTTCAATATACGACGGAACCGGTCACGGAACATCGTTTCATTTTTCATGTCGAGCGGTTGTTTGAAGACCAACCCGTTGCGGTCGAAAGTCATCTGCTTGCCACTGCTGTAGAAATGGAATAACTCCTGTAGTTTGAGGTAACTTTCGCCTTCTTCTATATGAACTATCGGTGCAGACAACTCTTTCCTTATTTGCGCGAACCTGTTTTCATCTGAATACGCCTCCCTATTGACTATCGCGATAATTTGCAAGTCTGGAAAACTTTCATGATCTGCCATGATGTTCTTCACGGATGAATTGGAACAGAAGCCCCAATCCTCATTCGGGTCAGAAAGCCAAATCACCTGCACATACCGCCCTTTATAACTATTTAAAATAGACTTCATATCCCGGTAGCCTTCCCCTTCCGGTATTTCATAAACCCATGAGGCAGAGCTCCCGGACAAACGGTTCAATTCCTTTATTTTCTCCTTGAAGTAGGGGTAAGTCAGATAGGAAGATGACAAGAAGTCTGCCAACTTTTCGCGTTGGCCTATGCTCCATTCCCCTTGCAAACCAGTCATTTTTTGGGTGAGATAGGCTTGCACAGCCCAAGGAGTCCCCTCTGTACCGGTCAGTTCACGCAACGTTTTCACTTGAAGACTGTCTTTTTCGATTTCTACTTTCGCATAGTCCAAAGGTTCTGTTTCAGAAGAATTATCCCAAAAAGCATACATATCAAGAAAAGCCATCATATATGTCATACTGATGGACGGAGGATATCCTAAACTATAAGGCAAGAAAGAAAGCGACGGATCATCCAAAGAAAGAATGTTTAACACCTTATAGGCAGAATAATCATAACCTACATAGTCCTCTTTTTCCACAGGATATTTTCTCGGACGTTCTACCTTTTCTTCGAACAACCGACTGGCCATGAACAAATAACGGTCTGTCAATTCAAACCTTTGACGGTTTTTCAAAAGATGCGTCTCCCATGAAGAAAGCTTGTACTTCCATGCCACATAGTCGCAAAGCCGCATGTTTTCCGCTACACTCTCGTCCACATTCTTCAAGAAATATTCAGTGTCCAAGTTCCGTCCATAATCCGACAAACGTTCCCATCCGTAATAGATGACCGGCACGTCCTGATGCTTCAACAAGTTCTCATAACAGCCTCTCGGATGACTGCTGACATAATCCACTGTCACATCCTTTTCCAACATTCCTTTCACGGTAATGTCAAGCGTATCACCAGGACGGACATAAAAAGGAACTGGCGCGTTTCCACCTTCCATCTTCATTTTCGCCCACACCGGATGGTCCAAAGAAAGTTCCGCATAAAATGTCCCGTCCGGTTTCAAAGCCGTACAAGGCCGACTTATGGGATAAGGGGCAATCTCTCTATGTCCCAAGAAACTGACATCAAAGAACAAAATAGCCCCATTCCAATCCCGAGAATACCCCTCTATCTTGCCGCGCACCACGGCCTTTCCTTTTCGGAACATCTTCTCGGAGGTCTCTTCCGCGTCTATCTCTTCTTTGGCCTCCGGAATCTTCACCTTGGCCTTGGCATCGTGGATGCCATAGATGCGGAACATATCCTTTTCCGTCCCCTCTATCAGGTCGAATATCTTCGTGTCCTCCGGCATCGGTTCAAAGAGCAAACGGAACTCCAACTGCCCGGCTTTCGGAATATAGCATTTCTCGCCCAAGGTCAGCCCCACAGCCCCCTTCACGGGATAACGCGCATCCTCTTCATCGCTCAGGTACGTGGACGGTGCGAATTGAAACCAAGAGTTGATTTTCCCTTTCGCCGTGCAATACATGACCGTGGCTGTATCGGACAGCACCACCTTGTCTATGGTCACCATCCCCGCATTGGAATAGAAGGACTGCAAACGGGTGTAGGCCACTTCACCTTTTCCCAATAGCGTGGTCGGCAGTAATGCTGCCATCAACCACAAGAATTTTTTCCTATTCATCATTCTTCTTTTTCTAATAATTCACGTAAACTCCGACGGAACTGCCTCTCATCCGCTGTATAAAGCGGTGTAGACAACACCTCCCCTTCTCGGTTCAACGTAATATCTTTTATATAATTAGGAAGTAGAAGTTGTGCACGCAAAATACTGCTTTCTTCAAAATCCAACCAATAACAGGGTTCACCCGGCAAATACGCTTTCACAAATTGCTCGAACTCCTCTTTCGTACAAGTATTGGCACTGAACAAAAATACGAACTGCAAATCTTTATGGTTCCGGAAGTCGGGTATCAAATTGACCATCCGGTTATTCACGAAATCAAAACCGCTTTTTCCGGGTTTCATCCATTCTATCTGCACATATTTCCCTTTATATTTGTCCACAATCGGCTGCAATATCTCAAGTGCCTTTCCCTCCAACTTCGTTGTAGCCGGAAGCGGCTGGGCATAGTCGGAAGCCAAATTCCATATTTTCCTTTTCAAATAAGGATTCGTGAGGCAAGCTGCCCTATACTCCACAATTTCTTTCCGCCCTTCCGGAGTCAGGAAGTCGGGCAAGTCACAGACTTTGTTAACGAGATAAGCTTGAACCAAATAAGGAATCTCCTTGAACCCCATGACACCCCGAAGTGCTTCCACTTGTAAGCTATCCATCAACCGTTGTCCCTCCACATCCGACCAGTCCATGTCTCCCATCGAAGCCAAAGACCAAGCATCCGTCATGGGCTGCATGTCCTTCATCCGTGACACCATTGCGCGAAAATAAGGAATAAAGGACATGGACGGGTCGTCCGTGGGCATCTCATTCAACACTTTGTATAAGGAATAATCATTGCCTTCGTAAAAATCCCTCCGCAGTTCCTCATTCGGTGGATAATAGCCATACCGGCTCGACAGCATCCAGTTGGCCAATACGGTCTGGTTGATTACCACCGCCACCTGCTGCCGGGCTTTCAGGAGGTGTGCCTCCCATGGAGACAGCCCGTATTTCCACACAAAATAATCACAAAGCCGATTTCCCGTTTCCATTGTCTCCTTCGTCATAGCCCAAAACTCCTCATCGGTAAGCGTCTTCCAAATCTCTCCCTTACGCTCCCATTCGGCATAGACTTCCGGCACCTTGCACTTCAGCAATTTCTCATAACATCCTTTGGGATGGCTGCTGGTGTATTCTACAGTCTCAATCCCATCCCCCTTCGCTTTTATCACCAAATCGAGCGTGTCGCCCGGACGTACATAGACCGGAATGTCCGGCCCACACCCCGGCTTCAGTTCGTCCCACACGGGATGCTCCAAAGGCCAATCCAGACAGAAAGTCCCGTCCGGACGAATCAAGGCAGACGACGAACTTTCGGGACGACTTCCCAACGTATTGTCGGTCACCGCCACAATACCATATCCCCACCCAGGTTTGTAACCTTCTATCTTGCCCCGTACCACAGCCTTGCCTGTCCGGAACATGTTTTCCCCCACTTCTTCTGCATCCACTTCTTCCCGAGCCACAGGCATCTTCACTTTCGACTTGGCATCATGCAGTCCGTACCAACATGCCATGTCACGTCCGTCCCCTTCTATCATATCGAATATCTTCGTATCTTTGGGCATAGGGGCAAAAATCAACTGAAACTCCGTCTTTCCGCTTTTAGGCATGTAGAACTTCTCGTCCAATGTCAGTCCCACAGCCTTTCTTACGGGATACTCCACAGCTTTCTCGTCACTCAAATAAGTGCTCGAAGCCATTTGAATCCAAGAATAAGGTTTGAAACTTACGGAAAAATACACCACCGTAGCCGTATCGGACAATACGACCTTCTCAATATTCCATCCTCCTGCATTATTGGAATACAAAGCCTGCAAACGGGTGTAGACTACCTCACCTTTTCCAAATAAAAAGGCAGGCAACATGCAAGCAAGAAAAAAAGCCTGCATTTTAATGAATGTTGAATTCCTCATATTGTTCTCTTTTTGATACTCATACCACTTCGTTTGTTTACCGCACACTGTTATATTGCATATACCGCCCGCTGTCCGTAACGCCCACGGCCTCGACACAGACAGCCGTCCGCTTGCTGTTGTTGTAAAGGCGAACCGTGGCACTTCCCTTTGCATCAAACTCCACCTCGGGCATCCATAGGAGCGTACGGCGGTAATCTTTCGTTTCGGGCAAAGGACGGTGACTGTAGTCGGGACTGTAGAACTCGTCGCACACGGCATAACCGTGCAAGATGTAACGGCGGTCACGGCAAGAAGGGAAATATTCCCCGTCGGGACGGAGCTGCATACCCACGATGACTTCCGGCTGGTTGTCCTGCCGGTATTTCCAACTGCCCATTTCACGGGGCACATAGTCCGTATAAATATAAAACTTGTCCAACAGGCTCAGCGACCGGTATTTCTCAAATTCCCCGCGCGACAACCAATCGGGGACGGGATAGGTCGGCGTACCCGGCATGACAGGCTTGTCCCACAGACGGTTGGGCCACGTGTTGAAGGTCGTCCGAAGAAAATAATCACGGTATTTGTTCATGTCGCCCACAAATAAGAACGAAATAAGCGTGGACACGGCCGGACTACTCAAATAATAGAAAGGCACATCGGCCAAACCGTAATCGGCCATCATGTTATATGCGTCGTACGCGTCGATAACGACTGCCGGTTTCGTCGGGTCGTAGCGGCGTAACCTGTTCCTCCGCGTCCGCACCGTCACGGAAGGCAACACGCGGCCTTCGAACGAACCGCGCACGAGGTTGTCCTCATGGGCAAACGGTTCGAGGTCACGCGGCGACACGTCCTGGTAAAAGCTGTAGGGATGTGCGAAATGGGGATGGAACAAGTCCAGTTTCACATAATAGTCCGGCCAAGCCTCCTCATCGGTGAACCCCTCCCGGCGTTTTTTGCTGACATACTCTGCTCCCTTTTTCAGTTTCGCCGCGCTGAGGAACATCATGCAATCACCGTAAATCTCAGGCATGGCCATATAGAATGCACCGTCTTTTGTCTGTTGCTTCAATTCAAAAGTCTCCGGTCCCTGCGTGAACATGGCCCAGACGTTCACCTCCTTTTTCAGGTTACTGATCTTTTTGAAATCAATGTTTTGCCTTTCCGAACGGTTGACACACCCTCCGATGGTCTGGAACTTCTCGGGCAACCAAGGCAGCGCGAGGGGTTCTACGTCCGCCATCTCACGCCACTTGTAACGTCGCCACCCCTGCACCATCATGAGCCGGTCGAGGGCTTGGCGGCGAAGACTGTCGTCTGACTCGAAATAATAACCCGGATTCTCCACAAACCCTTTGATTTCACTGGCAAGGAGCATTTCGGTGAGTATCGTGCCATTGTCGTACGTGTCTTCTTCCGTATCCCGGTCGCGAACGGCAAGGGAAAGGCTGGATAAGGAATCCGCCGGGTCGGTCAGTTGCAAATGCAAGGTGATGGAATCGAAAGGTTCATAGGACTGACGTACACCGGAAACGGCCAGTTTCGGGGCATCGTAGTCGTGATGGTTGACGAAAAAGAGCCGGTCGGCATAGATGCGTCCTTCCCCGTCGAAGACCGTAAGCTGGTTGACACCGGTGGGAAGACTGTCCAACGGGATAGCCATCCGGCAAACCCGGAGGCCGGAGGCCGGTTCGTCCGCCGTGTCCGCCATCCCGTTTGAAAAAAGCGACACAGGCAAGGGACGGTAGAAACGGGACACTCCGCCACTCATGACGTGCAAGGCAACGGGGCGCTTCACTCCGACGGCCTGTATCACGGCCTCCACCACACTGTCGCCCACCGTGACAGTCAAGGCACAACCTTCTTTCTCCACTTCGGGAAGCTCTTCTTCATACTCATATCCCTTGTAAGTGAAGGTAGCACGGAAATCCGCCTGTTCCGACACATCCGGCAGGTGGAATGTCGTCCGGCCGCGCTCGTCCGTTTGGCAGACAGCCGCCACCTTTCCCTCCTTATCCCGGACGGTAAGCTTCATGCCGCCAAGATGTTGCCCGTCCTCGCCGTTCAATTCAAGGGCCACCCGGCAAGCCGCACCGGCCACAAGGTTACCTCCTTCGGGATAGAAACGCAAGTCCACTTTGGGTTTCTTTTTCTTCGGGGTTTTATAGTAGCGGCGCATGGGGCGCAACGTCATGTCTTTTGCAAAATCCCCGGCTTCCTTAGGCTTGTCATATACGGGAAACACCCGTGAATAAAGCTTCTCATAGTCTCGGAAAAATTCCTTGGCCATCTTCTTGCTGTAGAACAAATCCTCTGAAATACGCACATGGGGATATTCGCACTGCCCGAAATTGAGCATCCAACGCGTATAAGCCCTCAATTCGTAGTAACCGGCATAAAGCGTGTCCTTCAGCACGAACATGCCGTGGGCCGTGCCGTCTTCCATCTCCAACTGCTGCCGTTCCACGGAATAACCGTCCGGCGTGAGAAGCTCCACGTAGAGAATCTTGCTCAGGTCGGTCAACGTGCCCCGGTCGGAGCGCGTGACATAGCCTTTGTACCAAATGGTATCGCCGAGGAAATAGCAGGTGTTGTCCAAATGGAGATACGCCTTTTCCTGCGGCAAGCCCACCCCGAAACCTTTCACCTTACGGTAAAGGGTATCGAGACCTTCAAACTGCCAAAAGCCCGGGCCTTGGGCATAGGATTGCAGTCCGACCCAGCACATCACCATTAATCCTAAAAAGCCACACTTCATAGTCTCACGTCTTTATTGAAACAACCAAGTCCTACAAAGTAACGCAACAGAAACAATATAAACAACTTTTCGTTATCAAATCTTATCAGATCCGGTATCAAATAATATCAGAAAATATCAAATCACTGATATTCAACGCTTAAAGAAAACGCTAAAAGTAACGTTTATTTTTTCTTTTTCAGCATCCGAATGTTTTTTCCGGATTTCATTCACCAAAAAAACTCCCGGTTGCTTTGATTTCTCAAACTAAACTTTTAAATTTGTAAGACATTAATCTATACATCGAATGCAAAACATGAAACACAAACTTACCTTTATTGTATCATTAGGCATCGCCTTAATCCTTACGGCTGTCATCGGAGCCACCGTCAGCCTGCACCATTGCATGAAATGGGATGCCTACTGCGACAATGGAACTTTGCCCTCGTCTGCCGTGAAGTTTACGCAAAACCTGATTTTCCACGCCTATTACTGGATGGGGATAGCCTTCATTTGCTTATGCCTGGTTGTCGCCATGCTGGTATGGTATTTCCGCCATCAGCAAAAACTCCATCCGGAACTGAGCGACATGATAGCCGACACATCGGAATGCGAATTCAAAAAAATACGGGTGAACCGTTATACCAACGAAATCACCATAGACGGCACGACCCGCCCAAGCCGCCGCCAAGTGGCGACCTTACTGGATTATCTCCTTAAAGCTCCCACACACGAAATCTCATTCACGGAACTCAATACCGTATTCAATGAGAATTTCTTCGACGGTTCGCCAGCATCCAAACGGAAAATAAGTAACCTTAAATATGAAATCAACGACCTTTTGAAAAACTTAGGATTCGAACTGGTCAAGACTTCTTCCGACCAATTCGCTTTAACCGCAAAGAGGAAAGAAGTCATTTAATCCTGTCAAAAAGTCAAACCGGCCTCCGCGAGAATCCGTTATTTACGCCCCGATACGGAAGTCTACGGAAATACGGGATTCTCACGGGGTTGCGAAAAGGCAATCTGACAGCCCATAAGGCTTTCGGGCTACATCCTGCACCGCCGGAAAGCAAGACGTAACGCAAACGGCCGGAGGGCGAGGAAGCGCAAAGCGGATTTACATGCCATTTTGACATCCGTTTTTTGCGAACGGAAGCACTTCAAATAGCGTAAAAACGAACCGGAAAAGCTTGTCCACGCTTCGTTTTCCGGCATATTCCGGCCCAACATGAGGACAGCTCTCAAACGACATGCGGAGAAAAAATATGTTTTCTCAGCCAAACGGAAAATCATTCGCTTGAGATTGAAACGCATTTAGACTTAAAAAGACAAAAAAATCTACCGGAAACGCTAAAAATTGTATTCAAAAACGATCTAAACTCCCTCTAAAACCTGCATGGTTTCAGGGCATGCACAAAACAAAAAACGTGGTTTTACTATCAAAAAGACAGCAAAACCACGAAAGACCTATCTTAAATCAAAGTCGCAAAAAGAGTCACCCCGGGAGGTTCGCACCCGTCTCCGCCGTTCCTTCCACTCCGTGCCACGGTTCGTTCTCCTCGGGAATCACCTTCTTGGCACTGGCCTTGGCACCCAACTTGATAAGTTTGTTGGCAGCTCCCACCACGCTCAACCGCCCGTCCTTCAGCTTGTCGGCAGCCTTGGTAAAGGAGGACGAAGCATCTTGCAACTTCTGTCCTACCGTCTCGAAATGGCCGATAAAATCGGCCACGCGGTCGAGCAACATCCGAGCCGTATCGTAGATGGCCTCCTGGTTCTGAGCCTGTTGCATTTGGGTCCAGGCTATCTGGATAATGCGGAGTGCCGCCGTAAGATTCTGCTCACCGGTGATGAACACCCCTTTGGAGAATGCCTCACGCCACAACTCCGGTGCTTCTGCCAACGCCAACTGGAGCGCCCCTTCGTTGGGTACGAACATGATGACGTAATTCAAAGCCTGACGCGGCAACTTGATGTACGCACTGTAATCCTTGCGGGCCAATTCGGCCACATGCTGCCGCACGCTCCTGACATGCCGCTGCAAGGCTTCGGCACGCGCATCGTCCGTCTCGGCGTTCTGATAGTCCACAAAAGCCGTAAGCGACACCTTGGAGTCGATTACCGCATCTTTTCCGTCGGGGTAATGCAGGATGGTATCGGGAATCATCCGCTTCCCGGACTCTTCGTTCAGGATGGCTTTACCTGCACGGTCGCGCAGGGTCACCTGCTTCTCGTAATGTATACCTTCCTTCAGCCCCTGGCTTTCCAACAACTCGTCCAGAATCAACTCGCCCCAATTCCCTTGCACCTTGTTCTCGTTGCGCAACGCCGAAGCCAGCTTGTCGGCCTCAGCCCCGATTTCACGCGTACGCCTCATCACTTCCTCGATGGCTTTCTCCAGCGAAGCCGTATTCTTATTATGCGTGTCGCGGCTGTTGTCCATGGCCGTACGCATTTCCCGGATGGTCTCTTTCAGCGGGTCTATGATAGCCGTCATCTGTACCGTGTTCTGCTGCGAAAGTTCACGGGTGCGCTGTCCCAATATTTCACGGGTAGCGTTCTGCAACTGCTCTTGCATGAGGTTCAGTTGTTCCTTGAAACGGCGGTTGCGCTCTTCACCCTCGCGCACCATCTGCTCGCGCACCAACACCAATTCTTTTTCCACCGTCTGCTTGTCGGCAGCCAGCCCCTTGTTCTCGCGATTCAGTGCCTCGCACCGTTCCTGCAACGCTGCCAAATGGTTCTCCATGCGTTCTTCGCGCTCCTTGAAATCCTGCGACTGCCGTTCGACCGATTCTTCCATCTCGCTCCGGCGTTTTTCCATCTCTTCCTCACGGACCTGCAACAGGGTTTGCAGGGAAGACATACGTGCCTTCGTCCACAAAAAAACAACACCGGCACCACATGCCCCTCCGGCGAACAGCCATAAAAGTTCCGTCATTTCTTCTTTTTCCTTACGTTTTATAACAAAATTACGTTTTTTTGTGGATAAAACAAAACGATCTTTGTATTTTTGTGACCTATAATCTAAAAAACAAACAGAATGGAACTTATACCCGTAAAAACGACAGACCCGTATTATGCTGAAGCCGAACGGCTCATGACGGACGCTTTCCCGCCCGAAGAACGACGACCCCTGGACCGACAACGTCAATACACCGACCACAATCCGCTTTTCCACCCTCAGGTCGTTGTGGAAAACGGGACGTTTGCCGGACTGTTCAACTATTGGACCTTGGACGGATTCCTCTACGGAGAGCATCTGGCCACCTGCCCCTCCCTGCGCGGCGGCGGACTGGGACGACGCATCCTCGACACTTTCATCCGGCACGCCGGACAACCCATCGTGCTGGAAGTGGAGCCGCCCACTACCGACATAGCCACACGGCGCATCGGCTTTTACCGTCGTTGCGGTTTCCGGTTGTGGGAACATCGCACCTATATACAGCCTCCTTACGCTGCCGACCTCTCGCCGCTCCCCCTGCTCCTTATGGTGCACGGCGATTTGGATGAAGAGAAAGACTTTGAACATATCTGCCACGAAATCCATACGAAAGTGTACGGATGGCAGGGAGGCAAACTGACCAACGACTGAAGATAACCCACATGGCAGAAACACTTAGCGCACTCATCAAGTCGTGCAGCGACTGGCTCTGGGGATGGCCCATGGTGATTATCCTGTTAGGCACCCACTTGTTTTTAACCGTACGGCTGCGCTTTCCGCAACGCAAACTGTTCAAAGCCATCCGGCTCTCGGTACAGTCGGACAAGTCGGGTCAGGGAGACGTCAGCCAGTTCGGCGCGTTGGCCACAGCGTTGGCAGCCACCATCGGCACGGGGAATATCGTAGGCGTAGCCACGGCCATCACGTTAGGAGGACCGGGCGCCGTATTCTGGTGCTGGCTGACCGGCGTGTTGGGCATCTCGACCAAGTATGCCGAAGGACTGCTGGCCGTCAAATACCGCATCCGTACCCCGCAAGGCAAAATGCTGGGAGGCCCCATGTATGCCTTGGAACGGGGAATGGGCATGAAATGGCTCGCTGTCTTGTTCTGCATCTTCACGGTGTGCGCCTCGTTCGGAATCGGCAATCTGGTGCAAAGCAACGCCATATCCATGCTGTGCTACGAGACATACCGTGTGCCGCAGGCACTTACCGGAACGGCAGTAGCCGTATGCGTGGCTTTGGTCGTCATTTTCGGCGTGAAAGGTATCGCACGTGTCTGTAGCGCGTTTGTCCCCCTGATGGCCGCACTTTATTTCTTAGGATGCTGCTACATTCTGTGGGTCAATGGCGGCTATGTGTGGGAAGCGGTGAAACTGATCGTGGAATCGGCCTTTCGTCCCGAAGCGGCCGGAGGAGGTTTTGTGGGTGGTTCCGTCATCATGACCGCCCGTTACGGCATCGCCCGCGGACTTTTCAGCAACGAAAGCGGCATGGGTTCCGCCCCGATTGTGGCGGGGGGGGGGCGGAGCCGGCAAAACCCCGGGCCTTTTCGCCG
>OGPX01001521.1_pt1 | contig 15293 bp, 10 predicted proteins | sample 1553101 | NCBI WGS metagenome assembly OGPX01 (sample SAMEA2579964, study PRJEB22360) | human gut metagenome | biome: human gut; feature: human-associated habitat; material: faeces | place: Denmark | collected 2008/2010
CCACATTTATTGTGAATAAACGTAAAGCAATAGAAATTCTTTTTATTCTTGCGATTATTTATAGTGTGTTATCTATCAATAAAGTACAGGTCAATCAGGATATTACATCATACCTGCCAGCCGATAGTGAGACAAGACAGGGATTGTCTATTATGGACGAACAGTTTGTTACATATGGCAGTGCTAAGGTTATGCTTACCAATGTCACCTATAATCAGGCAGACGAGCTTGTAAGCGAACTTGAGGACATTGATGGAGTTAAGCAGGTAACATTTGATGACTCATCAGACCATTATAAAGGTACTGATGCTTTGTTTGATATTACATTTGATGGAACGGAAGATGAGGATATAAGCAAACAGGCATTGAATGATGTCAAGGATACGTTATCAGATTATGACGTATATGTTTCAACGGAGGTTGGTTCGGAAGAAGATAGTGCGGAATCACTGTCAAAGGATATGAACATTATTCTTGTACTGGCAGTAATTATTATAGTAGTTGTGTTAATGCTTTCAACAAAGGCATATCTGCAAATTCCAGTATTGCTCATAACATTTGGTGTTGCGGCAATTCTTAATATGGGAACTAATTACTGGTTCGGTACTATTTCGTCTATCACCAACTCGATAGCAGTAGTGTTACAGCTTGCACTGGCTATTGACTATGCGATTATTCTCTGCGACAGATTTATGGAGGAGCACGAAACGCTTAATGCAGAAGAAGCGGTAAAGGTTGCACTCTCAAAGGCTATTCCAGAGATTAGTTCATCATCACTTACAACTGTATCAGGTATGGTTGCAATGATGTTTATGCAGTTCAGGCTTGGTTATGATATGGGTATTATATTGGTTAAGGCCATTATTATAAGTCTTATATCAGTATTCTTTCTTATGCCGGGAGTACTGCTTATATTTGCCAAGGGAATTGATAATACACATCACAAATGTTATGTGCCAAAGATTACAATTGTTGGTAAATTTGCTAATAAGACCAAATATATAATTCCACCTTTATTTATAGTATTTCTTATAGCAGCAGCTATATTTTCAAATAACTGCCAGTATATTTATGATACAAGCTCAATTGTGAGTGCGAAAAAGAGTAATGCTAAGATAGCAGAAGAAAGAATAGAGGATACATTTGGCAAGAGCAACCAGTTAGTTGTTATGGTGCCAAAGGGCGATTATGAGTCAGAGAAGAGAGTGTTAGGCAAATTAGATAATCTAAGCTATGTTACATCAACACTTGGTCTTGCAAATGTGTCAATTAATGATGATTATGTGCTTACGGATAAGTTAAATCCAAGGCAATTTGCTGAATTGATTGATATAGACAGAGAAGTAGTTGATGTGCTTTATATGGCATATGCTTATAATCAGGAGCAGTATGGTCCTGTATTTACAGGAGTTAATGATTATGAGGTTCCTATTATTGATATGTTCTTATTCCTTTATGACCAGTATAAGGAAGGTTATGTAACATTAGATAGAGATTTGGACGATAAGCTTAATACATTATATGATACACTCCACGATGCACAGTTACAGCTTCAGGGAAGCGATTATTCAAGATTTGTGCTTAACCTTTCACTTCCTGTAGAAGGTCAGGAAACATACGATGCATTGGAGGAAATCCGTGGTATTGCAGCTCAGTATTATGGCACAGATAATGTAGTCCTTGTTGGTAATTCTACAAGTGACCACGATCTTGAGTCATCATTTGCATCAGATAATATTATTATAAGCGTACTTACTGCACTTTTTGTTATGATAATTCTGTTCTTTACATTCCAGTCAGCAGGACTTCCAGTGCTTCTTGTTCTTACTATTCAGGGAAGTATATGGATTAACTTTGCTGTACCGGCATTACAGGGACAGACAGTATTCTTTATTGCATACCTGATTGTATCAGCAATACAGATGGGTGCTACAATAGATTATGCGATTGTTATATCTAACAGGTATTTGCAGTTAAAGAAGGAAATGCAGCTTAAAGATGCAATGATTGAGACACTTAACCAGTCATTCCCAACAATATTTACATCAGGTTCAATTCTTACTTGTGCAGGCTTCCTTATAGGTGAGATTGCCTCAGATGCGACAGTTGCTTCAATAGGTGTTGCACTTGGACGAGGTACATTAATATCAATTATCCTTGTATTATTCGTGCTTCCACAGATACTTTTACTTGGAGATATTATTATCGAAAAGACAGCTCTTACAATGAATATTGCAAGACCACAGAAAGAAGTTGCCGGCAGGGTAAGAGTTACAGGACACGTCAAAGGTTATGTACAGGGTGAGATTGATGCTGACATACAGGGAACATTCCAGGGACAGATGAAGGTATCAGTTGATTCAGTAATTCCAGGACGTCAGGGACAGGTTACATATGATAATACAGAGAAAGGAGATGAGCAGTAATGGTAAAGCTTAATACAAAATTTAATAAAATACTTGCAGTAATGCTGTCACTGCTCATTATCTTTGCGGCATTTGGAAATATTATTCCATATGTGGTACAGGCAGAGGAAGCTGACAGTGATGTTATAGTAATTTCCAGTGCCAGGGAACTTATTGAATTTGCCAATAACTGTAAATATGACAGTTACAGCAGGGGCAGGACAGTAAGACTTGCTACAGATATCAATTTATCTAATACAGATTTTAATGGAATACCATATTTTGATGGAACATTTGATGGTGCTAACCATACTATAAGAAGCTTTAATGTCGATTATAAGGGTTCAGATTATGGCTTTTTCCGTTACCTTGGAGAAAATGCTTATGTATGCAATTTTAGTGTATCAGGAAGCGTTAATACATCTGGTTCACAGAAGAATATAGGAGGAATTGCCGGTGTTAATTATGGTACAATAACTAACTGCACATTTTATGGAAAAGTCAATGGTACAACATATGTAGGTGCAATTGCAGGAATTAATAAGCCGGGTGCTAATATAACTAACTGTCTTAGTGATGCTGTTGTTACAGCGACTAACCAGACAGGTGGAATAGCAGGCAAGAATGAAGGACTTATAAGTGAATGTGTATCAAGAAGCCGCGTTAATACAGATGAATTAGATTCATCATTTGATGTCGGTGGAGTTGATGTTGGAACATTTAATATTACACAGCACGTTGTAGACCGTAACGATATGGGTGGAATAGCAGGTAATTCATCTGGTGTTATTTCATCGTGTACAAATTATGGAACAATTGGATATAACCATACAGGTTATAATGTTGGTGGTATAGCAGGAAGCCAGAATGGAAAGATACTTAACTGTACCAACGAAGGCGATATATACGGCAGAAAAGATGTCGGCGGTATTGTCGGACAGGCAGAGCCTTATATAGAGTCTGAATATTTACAGGACAGAATTGATACAATTCAGGGCTCTGTTAATAATATAAGCAATACATTAAACAGCTTGTCAGATTCAATGAGCAGTGCTTCATCTAAGACAAGAGATTATGCAGAAAGCATTACTAACCAGTATAAGGAAGATGTTGATGTATTATCGGACTCTTTAAAAGAAGTATCTGACTCTATGCAGGATAACCCTGATACAAGAGAGTATTTTGACAATATTGATAATGCTCTTAATAAGATAAAGGACATTCAGGGTGATGATAAAATTTTATCAGACTCCCAGAAAGATGCTATCGATGAGCAGTGGGATATCATTAATGATAATCTTAAGGACATCAGTAACACAATGGCAGATTCGAGTGATACAGCAGAAGACTTTGTAAAAGATGTGTCAGACCAGCTTGGAACAGACAATATTACAGGAGATATTCAAGGTATTGTAAATGTTCTTGATGAACAGATACAGAATATTTCTGACAGTATCAATACCATTTCTTCACAGATTAACAATATAGGAAGTACAGTGAATGATACAGCACAGCTTGTTACAAGTGATGACAGTCATATAGAAGATATTTCCACGGCGGAAAATGCAAAGAATACAGACGGTGTTATAACTAAATCAGTGAACAGGGGAACTGTATACGGTGACCTTAATGTAGGTGGAATAACAGGAACTATGAACATTGAATATGATGTAGACCCTGAGTATGATCTGGATTTAAGAAGTTCAACAAATGTCAAGCTCCGTTCAACAGTCAATGACATAGTAATATACTGTGTTAATTATGGAGAGGTTACTTCCAGAAAAGATTGTGCAGGCGGAATAACCGGTTTGCAGGAATTAGGACTTATATATGGCTGCGAGGGCTATGGAAGTGTTAAGTCTGAAACTGGTGATTACGCAGGTGGAATAGCTGGTAACAGTGTCAGTTCAGTATCAGATAATTACAGCCTTTGCAATGTTGAAAGTGACAGTTATGCAGGTGGAATATGCGGACAGGGATACACAGTTAAGAATAATGTGTCCATTGCAACAATCAGCGGTGATGGTGAGAAAAAAGGTGTGATTGCCGGAACTACTGATTCAGAAGGAAGCGTAAGAAATAACATATTTGTGAGTGACATTTTAGGCGGCATAGATGATATTAATTATAGCGGTATTGCTGATAAGGTAACATATGATTATGTTATGTCACTTGATAATATTCCAGAAGGCTTTCATCAGATAACAATAACATTTAAAGCAGATGATTACGTTGCTGGAACTAAGGTAATAGCCTACAATGGCAATATTACAACATCAAACCTGCCATCAATACCAAAGAAAGACGGATATTATGGCGAATGGCCGGCAGATATTACAGTAAGTCCTATAACACAGAATAAAGTTGTTGAGGCAGAATATCACCTCTGGACAGAAAGTCTTGCATCTAATGAGAAAAATGCAGATGGCAAAATATTATTCCTTGCAGAAGGTAAGTTCTACAACGATGACAAGCTTGTAACCAGGACTTGTGACATAAGCGGTCTGTCAGGAGATGTAGTATATGCTTATAGCTGGCAGATATTAAGCTCTCACACAAGCCAGCAGGATACTGTTACAGGGCATTTTCTTGTAGAAGATAGTGATGGCAGCAATGAAATATGGTATGTAGATAAAGACGGCAACAACTGGGTCAAAGCAGACACGAAAAAGAACGGCAGTTACATAACAGCCGTAATCCCATACGAAGCCGATTTTGCCCTTATACACAAGAGCTCCAACAAAATAATCTACTACATAGCCGCCGCTATAGCCATAATACTTCTTGCCACAATAATAATAATAAAGCACAAGAAAGCCAAACCAACAGGTAAGTAGTAAGAAACAAAAGCCAATATAAGATATGAAAAAATGCTCCCATCCAGCTAACAGGTAAATCCCAATTCACCAATCATCTGGAAAGGAGCATTTTTAAATATCATACCAAAGCGAATAATATACGATATAGTCATAACACTCTACAGAGTTCATCTACAAAGAACAGTGTCCACACGTCACAACAATCTACACCAAGTTGCGAGCCTATGCTATATTGCAAGCTGGGTACTGTTGAAGCCGCCGGTACTTAGCGGCTGGATGGGCGCCGTTTTTTATCCGCTGCGGTTTCAAGTAGCGAGAGCGTGCCCAGCGGTAATATAGCAGAGCCTCGCAACGTCCGTTAGTAATAGCTGTCCGTCATTCATCACTGCTTTTTGGAATTACTCTAACACAAGTAAAAGCGCCATCTTAAACTTTCCATTAGCTGTCACACTATGAAGTCCATTTTTTTCAAAACGGAAACATTCACCTTCTGAAAGCTCATAATCTTTACCTTCATATCCTATAGTTGCCTTGCCTTCAAGTGCAAATACGATAGCATTACCAGGTGCTCTGTGAGGTGTAAGACCTGTTCCTTCGTCAAATGCCATAAGCACATACTTCATATCAGGAGTGCTTACAACATCCATATTGGCAATACTGCCTTCTTCGTAAGATATAAGGTTCTTAAGTGCAAATACTTCATTAGTTTTTACGTTAGCGTTCATATTAATATCCTTTCCTGTACATATAATCTCTGTATACACAATTCCGTTAGATGTCTGCATTCCGCATAATGTACCAGCAGGTACAATAAGTAGTTCATCTGGCTGTAATTTAATAGTCTTAGGTTCTTCTCCAATAATGAATTCTCCCCAGCCAGAAGCTCCAATATACATAGTCATTCTGTCATAGCTTTCCTGACTTATGGAAGTATCCTTTCCCATAGAGAAGTAAGTTACTTTGGTAGAATTGCCAAGCTTGGAATCTCTTGAGATAGTCATACCATTTCTTGTCGGGCGAAGTTCTTCAATACTAAATTTCATAATCCTCCAATCTGATGAATAGGGTACATCTAATAGGTGTGGTTGTATAATAATTCTTGTTACAATTTAGAATATAACCTATAATTATATAAATGGGAAGTACGCACATTTAGGTTATATACTTTCCTTTAGGTTAGTGTGGAGTGAAAAAATTCTGGCGGAGGGGTAATGGAGGACGGACGTTGTGGAGGACGTGTTGTATTACCGCTGGGCACGCTCTCGCTACTTGAAACCGTAGCGGTACTAAGCGGCTAAAGGACAGCCGCTTAGTTTTTTGATAACTTAGGAAGGAGTTGGATTTATGAAAGAGATGTGTAGTTTGTGTTGTCAGACGGGGGAGGGGATTGGTGATACGGATTTTGGGTATACTTTGTCGCTTATAAGTGGGAAGTATAAGCTTGTGATTATGTACTGGCTGGCTAATCATAAGGAGGTTATGAGGTATAGTGAGATTAAAAGATGTATGGGAAATATATCACATAAGACACTTAGTGCCACATTAAAGGAGATGGAGGCGGACAGGCTTATTGTAAGAAAAGAGTATCCTCAAATTCCACCAAAAGTAGAGTACAGCCTGTCAGAAAGAGGAAAGTCTTTAGTACCGGTTCTTGTTGCAATGTGCAAGTGGGGCGGAGAGCACAGAGATGATAAATAAATATATTGACATTTTATTAACTGTGTATTATTGTACTAATAGAGTAATACAATAATACAATGTAAGACGCATATATTGTTTATGCATTACTACCATATGGGAATTATCAATATTGATTATAAGCAGGAGGAATAAGTTATGAGTTGGAACTTTAGTAACGATGTCCCTATATATCTGCAAATAATGGAGCATTTTAAAGTTCAGATAGCCAGCGGAAAGCTTGAGGTCGGCGATAAGATTCCGCCGGTGAGGGAGCTGGCATTGGAGGCAGGAGTTAATCCTAACACAATGCAGAAGGCTTTATCAGAGCTTGAAAGAGAAGGTTATCTTGAATCACAGAGAACATCTGGAAGATTCGTTGCAGACAGAGGTAAACAGATAGACAGGTTAAAGCAGGATATGGCTCTGGAGCTTTGTGAGAGCTTTCATAATGGAATGAAAAAGATAGGTTTTACTCCAGAAGAAGCAATTGCAGAGTATAAGGAATATATCAGCCGTATAGAGGAATAAAAGTTATAACAGGGAAATTATAACAGTGCTTTAATTTATCTTGGAATGGAGGATATATGAGCAATTTGGTGGAGATTAAAGAATTAGGCAAATGCTACGGCAAGAAAAAGGTTATGAATAATCTGTCACTTTCCCTGGAAAGTGGCAGGATTGTAGGAATATTAGGTCCTAACGGAAGTGGCAAGAGTACACTTATTAAGATGATGGCAGGCGTGCTTAAGCCAACTTCAGGACAGATTACAATTAATGGGTATCCGGTTGGTGTTAATACTAAGAAGATAGTGTCATATCTTCCAGAAAGAACATACCTTAATCCATCTATGAAGGTAAAGGAAGCAGTTGATTATTTTGCGGATTTCTATGAGGATTTTTCCAAGCAGAAAGCACTTGATATGCTTGAGAAGTTCGGAATTAATGAGCAGGATAAGATAAAGTCACTTTCTAAAGGAACAAGGGAAAAGGTGCAGATAGTGCTTGTTATGAGCAGGGAAGCAAAGCTGTATCTTTTAGATGAGCCTATGGGAGGTGTAGACCCTGCGGCAAGAGAGTACATTTTACGGACAATAATAAGCAATTATAATGAAGATGCGACAGTTGTTATAACAACACATCTTATAAGTGATATAGAAAATGTTCTTGATGAGGTTGTATTTATAAAGCAGGGCGAGGTGTATCTTAAGGAGTCAGTTGATGATATAAGAACCAAATACAATAAGAGTGTTGACGCATTATTCAGGGAGGTGTTCGTATGTTATTAACAGCAGGCAGATTAATAAAATATGATTTGAAAGAATTATTTAAAAAACACATTGCATTATATATAGTTACATTACTTGCGGCATTTGGGTGCTGGGCATTACACGTGTTATCAGAATATGTTCCGGATAATGGCATTACACCAGTGGCATATCCGGTTATGATAGCAGTTTATGTAATTGTATGCGTAGTTTTATTTATTGTAAGCATAGTATTTGTGATATTATATTTTAGAAGAAGTATGTTAAAAGATGAGGGTTATCTTACCCACACACTTCCAGTTCCTGTATGGCTTATATATGTATGCAAGCTTATATCAGGATATATTATATATCTTGTTAATTTTGTAGTGATTGTTGTTTCTGTATGTATAGCAATTGCAAGGGTAGACTGGATATGGAGAGTGCCAGAGAGTATTAATGAGCAGTTAAATGTGTTAGGATATAAAGGCAGTTTCTGCACATTAATAATTATATTGATTATATTGTCAGGGATATATATGTATGCAATGTTCTTTTTCTGTATGTGTATGGGATATACAGCCAATGGCAACAGGGATGCATTCTCATTTGTAACATATATTGCAGTGTATATTGTTGGACAGATATTGAATGTTATTGTGCTTTTACTTACGCCAATAAAGGGGAATGGTAATATGTTTGAAGAGATGATTAAGGAATCTGTAACGGGAAGTGATGTGGCATTTACGTTTGAAGAATTCGGACATATTATGACAGGTTCGGTTGTGGTGTCAGTAGTTATGTTTATTGCGTTTGTGGTTGCCTCAATATATATACTTGATAAGAAATTAAATTTAGAATAGTGATTTAAGGGCTTGGATTTCGGGTAACTATTAATTGCTTAGGGAGCAGTATTATGGCAAGAAGTACGGATTTGACAAAAGGAAATATAACGAGAGGCTTATGGGGATTTGCACTTCCTCTTATGTTAGGAAATGTATTACAGCAGCTTTACAATCTTGTAGATACGTGGGTTGTTGGACGATATGTAGGTGATAATGCACTGGCGGCAGTAGGTTCGTCATATACGCTTATGACATTTCTTACATCAGTAATTATAGGCTTGTGTCTTGGCAGCAGTTCATTTGTGTCTATGGCATATGGCAGAAAAGATGTTAAGGCTATCCGTAATGGAATATTCTTATCATCATCTATGATAGGTGCAATTGCTGTTGTGATTATGGCATTGTTCTATATATTAGTTGATAAGATTATATTACTTTTGCAGGTTCCGTATGAAATTGCCGGAGATATGAAAGAATATCTTATATATGTGTTTATAGGTTTTATTGCAATATACATATATAATTATGTGTCTAATATATTAAGGGGAATTGGCAATTCGGTAGTTCCCCTTGTATTTCTATCAGTATCAGTTGTGCTTAATATATTTTTAGATATATTGTTTGTGGCAGGTTTTAATATGGGAATTAAGGGTGCGGCAGCAGCAACAGTGATAGCACAGTATATATCTGGAATAGGGATATTTATATATATGATTGCGGCTTATCCTGAATACAGGATACATAAAGACGATATGCAGTTTAATAAAGAGAATATAACGAATATATTTTCTTTATCAGGTTTTACCTGTCTTCAGCAGTCAGTTATGAATTTTGGAATATTATGCGTACAAGGAATAGTAAACAGTTTTGGTACAGTGATTATGGCAGCATTTGCAGTGGCTGTAAAGATAGATACCATAGCATATATGCCGGTACAGGATTTTGGAAATGCGTTTTCAGTATTTGTTGCACAGAATTACGGGGCAGGGCAGAGACAGCGTATTAAGAAAGGAATAAAGCAGTCAGTAGTAAGCGTTATTATATTCTGCATGTGCATAAGTGCAGTTGTATGTGGATTTGCAGACACATTTATGGGCATATTTGTTGATAATTCAAGCGTGGACGTAATTAATGCGGGAGCTGTGTATCTTAGAATAGAGGGAACATTTTATATAGGAATTGGAATATTATTTATGCTGTATGGCTATTACAGGGCAATCAATAAGCCGATGATGTCAGTTGTGCTTACAGTGATATCACTTGGAACAAGAGTTGTGCTTGCATACACTTTATCTGGAATATCAGCAATCGGGGTTATTGGAATATGGGTGGCTATTCCTATCGGCTGGTTCTTAGCAGATGCGGCAGGGATTATTTATTACATTTTTAAAGCAGGTAAAAGCCACATATAAGTGTGACATAAGCGTGGCAGAAATGTGAGCAGAAATGGAGAAGGATAATGAGCAGGATATTAGTTGTTGAGGATGATGAGGTATTACGAAATGAGCTTATTGAACTTTTGCGTAATGAAGGATATGAGGCAGAATATATAAGTACATTTTCAGATACGGCAGGACAGATTATAAAATCAAAGCCAGATCTTGTGCTTCTGGATATTAACATTCCAGAGCTTAATGGAGAGCTTGTATTAAGAAAGTTAAGAAAAGAGGCGGATATACCGGTAATTATGGTGACGAGTAGAACATCAGAGAGTGATGAGGTGCTGTCAATGAGCTATGGGGCAGATGATTATATAACCAAGCCATATAACCCGACAATACTTATGCTTAGAATATCAGCTGTAATAAAGAGGACAAGAAAGCAGGACAGCAGTGAGGCAGATACAGGTGAGAAGGGAATATACCAGTATAGGCAAGCAGCTGTTAATACTGCGAAAGGAACATTAAGCCGTGGGGAGAAAGAGCTCGTGCTTACCAAGAATGAGATGATAATATTCTTAAGTCTGCTTAACAATATAGGAAAGATTGTATCAAGAGATGAACTTATGACGGCACTGTGGGATAACGAGGAATATATTAATGATAATGCACTCACTGTTAATATAAGCAGGTTAAGAGCGAAGCTTTCGGATTTCGGATACGAAGATGCGATAGAAACAAGAAAGAAACAGGGGTATTGTCTTGTATGAAATTAAAAGAATATATAAAAGATGAGTTGTTTAAAATTATACTTATTATTGTATATATAATACTTATATGTGGGCTTCTGTGTGCATTTAACTTCGGAGTACAGATGGCGGCACTTATGGCTGTACTTGCAGCCATATTTTTTATTATAATGTTCATATGGGATTTTTGCAGAAAACGGAATTTCTATAACAGTCTTATTGATAATACACAGAGGATTGATAAGAAATATCTTGTTATTGAAACACTGGACGAGCCGGAATTCTATGAGGGAAACCTTGTGTATACAGCGATGTATGACATTAATAAATCTATGATTGAGCATATTAACCAGTATGAGAGGGGACAGCAGGATTTTAAAGATTTCATAGAAATGTGGGTTCACGAGATAAAGCTTCCGATAGCAAGCCTTACGCTTATGTGCCACAATGACAAAGAGCATATAGATAAGAAATTTATTACACAGCTTAACAGGCTTGATGATTATGCAGACAAGGGACTTTATTATGTGAGGTCAGAAAATGCAGAGAAAGACTACTCATTTGGAAAAGTTAATCTCAAAACAATTATTAACAAGACGGCAGTTAAGAATAAAGACATAATATTAAGCAACAACATAAGTCTTAATGTCCACGACATAGATACTTATGTTAATACTGATGCCAAATGGCTTGAATTCATAGTCAACCAGATTATAAGCAACAGTATTAAATACAAAAAGACATCAGGAGAGGCTTATATCGAAGTATATTCAGAGCAAAGACAGGACAGTGGCACAGACAAAGTGGGGTATGCTGTGCTTCATATAAAGGATAACGGAATTGGAATACCAGCTAAAGATATAGATAAGGTATTCATTAAATCTTATACAGGTTCTAACGGAAGAAATAACGCCAAATCAACAGGAATGGGCTTGTATATTGCTAAAAATATGTGTGGCAAGCTTGGACATAATATAGAGATAAAGTCAATTGAGGGAGAATATACAGAGGTTGAAATAACATTTTACGGGGACAGCTATTACAACCCGGTTAATATTGAAAAGTCCGATATTATAAAGAATTAATATTACAGAAAGTTAATATTATACAAAGCCAATATTACAAAAATGTAACATTGCGTAATATTAGAATTACGACAGATAACAAAATCCTTATTACAATGTAGAGGAAGTCAAGTGATTGGCAGATATGAGCCTTAGAGGTTTCGTATACAGAAATGGAGGATTTTATATGAGTGAGAATATTTTGAGAATTCAAAATGTAGAGAAATATTATGGCAGCAGGAATAACCTGACTAAAGCGATAGATGATATATCGTTTGATGTAAACAAGGGTGAATTCGTTGCTATTATGGGTGCTTCGGGAAGCGGTAAGACAACACTTCTTAACTGCATATCTACAATTGATAAGGTTACAAGTGGCAATATATATGTAGACGGCAATAATATCACACAGCTTAAAGGAAGTGCTCTTAACAGATTCAGAAGAGATAAGCTGGGATTTATATTTCAGGATTTTAATCTTCTGGACACACTTACAGCATATGAGAATATTGCACTTGCATTGTCAATCAGAAATGATTCTCCTGAGGTAATTGACAGGGCAGTAAAAAATGTAGCAGAACAGCTTGATATAACAGAGATATTAAATAAATATCCCTACCAGATGTCAGGTGGACAGAAACAGAGAGTTGCTTCTGCAAGGGCAATTATAACAAGTCCAAGTCTGGTGCTTGCCGATGAGCCGACAGGAGCTCTTGACTCAAGAGCTGCTAAGCTTCTTCTTGAAAGGTTTAATATGCTTAACAGGGAATTGCAGGCGACAATACTTATGGTAACACACGACTCATTTACTGCAAGTTATGCAAGCAGAATTATATTTATCAAGGATGGTAAGATATTCCACGAGCTTAACCGTGGCGCTGATGACAGGAAGACCTTATTTAACAAGATAATAGATGTTGTTTCATTATTGGGAGGTGACGCGGGCGATGCTCTTTAAACTATCATTTTCTAATATGAAAAAAAGCCTGAAGGATTATGCAGTATATTTCTTCACGTTAATACTCGGTGTTGCGATATTTTATCTTTTTAATGCAATCGAAACACAGACAACTATGCTTAAAATATCAGAAGACACAAGAGAGATAGTAAAGCTTATTAATACAACACTTTCGGGAGTAAGTGTATTTGTTGCATTTATACTTGGATTTCTTGTTATATATGCAAGTAATTTCCTTATGAAGAAGAGAAAAAAGGAATTTGCATTATACATTCTTCTTGGAATGGGAAAAAGGAAAATATCACTTATACTGTTTCTTGAAACACTGATTATAGGTGTTATATCGTTAGGAATAGGACTTATGGCAGGAATAGGACTTTCACAGGTTACAAGTATATTTGTTGCCAATATGTTTGGGGTTAACATTGAGAAATACAGATTTGTATTTTCTCATCAGGCATTTGTAAAGACATTGATATATTTTGCAATTATATATGTTATCGTAATACTCTTTAATATGTTCTGCGTTAACAAATATAAGCTTATAGACCTTCTTACAGGAAGCAGAAAGGCAGAAAAAGCAACTAACAAAAATCCATATATATGTGCAGTTGTATGGATAATATCAGTTGTACTGCTTGCATTTGCCTACTATAAGGTATCAGATAGCAGGAATCTTGAGTTAGTTACTGACCTTGCCAAATATATAGTAATGGGCTGTGCAGGCACATTTTTATTCTTCTGGTCATTATCAGGAATTATGTTCTCAGCAGTACATTCTATGAAAAAGGTGTACTATAAGGGGCTTAACAGCTTTGTGTTCCGTCAGATGAGCAGCCGTATGAACAGCAACGTGTTCGCAATGACAGTTATATGCCTTATGATGTTTATAACAATATGCGTATTATCAAGCGGACTTACAGTGCGTAATTCACTTGTACACAATATTGATATGTTATCACCAGCAGATGTGCAGATAGAGAAGGAACTTTATTCAGATGATGAGGCAGAATTGATTAAAGATTATTATAAGAGAAAAGATATTGACCTTGAAGATATTCTTAAAGATATAGTAGATGTGTATGTATACAATACAAGTGAACTTACAATTAATGATACTTTAGGAAATACAGAAGCAGCGAAGGCTGATAATCCGGATATCGCAGATAATATTGATTCATCATATTTTGATGCATATTATTCTGAAGATATTATGAAACTTAGTGATTATAACAAGGTGGCAGCTCTGTATGGTAATGAACAATACAGTCTTAGTTCTGATGAATATATAATTGTTGCAGACTTTAAGTCGATGGCAGAAGTGCGAAACAAAGCCTTAGATAAGGGAGTAAAGATTGCTTTAAATGGGAAATTGTTAAAGCCAAAATATAATCGTTGTTCGGATGGTTTTGTCCAGATGTCATCTAACCATATAAATATAGGAATTGTGGTTGTGCCAGACGAAGTACTTGAAACAATGCTTCCAACAGGTGAATATTATATTGGTAATTATAATATACCAGAGGGTGATGAACGTGAGGCAGTTGATAAAAAGATTGTAAAGATAGCGAATGGTGCTGGTAAAGAAGGTATTATAATGGATATTAATACGCTTATTTCAGTAAAAGAGAATTCAATGGGACTTGGTGCTATGATAGCATTTATAGCATTGTACATTGGACTTATATTCCTTATATCAGGAGCGGCAATACTTGCATTAAAAGAACTGTCAGAAAGTGCCGACAATCTTGGCAGATATAAGATACTTAAAAATCTTGGAACAGACAATAGCAAAATCAATCACGCAGTATTAAAGCAGACAGCGATATTCTTTGGAATACCAATGTCTCTTGCAATAATACACTCAATATTCGGAATGAGGGTAAGCTATATGGTGATGGAACTGCTTGGTACGGAATATATGGTACAGTCAATAATAATGACCGGAGTGTTTATACTTTTGATATATGGAGGGTATTTTGTTATAACTTATAATAGTTGTAAGAATATGATAAAGAATATTTGATTGGGCAATTGGGAGAGAGGAATGTAGGTTGTGAGGGATTGGGGAGAGCTGGCACAGGCAACGGCGACACGCTTGCGCTTAAGTGTCGCTCGCAGCCGTACAAAAGTGCTAAAGGACAGCACTT
>OGPX01001522.1_pt1 | contig 15279 bp, 10 predicted proteins | sample 1553101 | NCBI WGS metagenome assembly OGPX01 (sample SAMEA2579964, study PRJEB22360) | human gut metagenome | biome: human gut; feature: human-associated habitat; material: faeces | place: Denmark | collected 2008/2010
AGCTTACGTCGGACATTCCCAACGTCTCGGAGGACGCCACGAAGGACCTCGACGCCAACGGTATCGTCCGTGTCGGCGCCAATATCCACCCGGGCGACATCCTGATCGGCAAGATCACCCCGAAGGGCGAGAGCGATCCGTCGCCCGAGGAGAAGCTGCTCCGCGCGATCTTCGGCGACAAGGCCGGCGACGTGAAGGACGCCTCTTTGAAGGCCCAGCCGTCGCTGCACGGCGTGGTGATCGACACCCGTCTTTACAGCCGCGCCAACAAGGAGGGTAAAAAGAGCAAGAGCGCCGAGAAGGCCCAGCTGGACAAGCTCGACGAGAAGTTCGCAGCCGAAATCGCGGAACTTACGAAGCGTCTGGTCGGCAAACTGTGGACGCTGCTTCAGGGCAAGACCTCCACGGGCGTTACGGACTACTTCGGGGTGGAACTCTATCCCGCGGGGACGAAATTCTCGCAGAAGATGCTGGAGGAGATCGCCCGCAAGTCGACGGACGAGAAGACCGGCGTGGTGATGGGGTATCTGAACCTCGGGTCGTGCAACTGGACGGGCGACGCCCACACCGATGCGCTCATCGAGGCCACCATCAACAATTACACCATCGAGTGGAAGAAGGCCGACGCCGCCATCAAGCGCGAGAAGTACAACATCACCAACGGTGACGAGCTCCCGCAGACCGGCGTTATCCAGATGGCCAAGGTCTACATCGCCAAGAAGCGTAAGCTGAAGGTGGGTGACAAGATGGCCGGCCGCCACGGTAACAAGGGTATCGTCGCCCGTATCGTGCGCGACGAGGATATGCCGTTCCTCGAGGACGGTACGATCGTCGACATCTGCCTGAACCCGCTGGGTGTGCCTTCGCGAATGAACCTGGGACAGATCTACGAGACCGTGCTCGGATGGGCCGGCCGCGAGCTGGGCTTGAAGTTCGCCACGCCGATTTTCGACGGCGCTTCGCTCGACCAGATCAACGAATACACCGCGCAGGCGGGTATCCCGCACAGCGGCCGTACGTACCTCTACGACGGCGGCACCGGTGAGAAGTTCGACCAGCCGGCTACGGTGGGCGTGATCTACATGCTCAAACTGGGCCATATGATCGACGACAAGATGCACGCCCGTTCGATCGGCCCGTACTCGCTCATCACGCAGCAGCCGCTCGGCGGTAAGGCCCAGTTCGGTGGACAGCGTTTCGGTGAGATGGAGGTTTGGGCGCTCGAAGGCTTCGGCGCCGCGAACATCCTGCAGGAGATTCTGACCATCAAGTCCGACGACGTGATGGGACGTGCCAAGGCTTACGAGGCGATCGTCAAGGGCGAGAACCTGCCCAAACCGGGTATTCCCGAGGCCATGAACGTGCTGCTGCACGAGTTGCGCGGCCTGGCCCTGTCGGTCAAACTCGAGTAAGGTGTATTTAGGATAAGAAAAACGAAGAACAAATATGTCAATTTCCAAAGACAATAAGACGAATAATGGTTACAGCCAGATTTCGATAGGCCTGGCCTCCCCCGAGGAGATCCTGGCACAGTCGAGCGGCGAGGTGCTCAAGCCCGAAACCATTAACTACCGTACCTACAAGCCCGAGCGCGACGGTCTGTTCTGCGAGCGTATCTTCGGCCCTGTCAAGGACTACGAATGCCATTGCGGCAAGTACAAGCGCATCCGCTACAAGGGGATCGTCTGCGACCGCTGCGGTGTGGAGGTGACCGAGAAGAAGGTGCGCCGCGAACGCATGGGCCACATTTCGCTGGTCGTACCGGTGGTTCATATCTGGTATTTCCGTTCGCTGCCGTCGAAAATCGGCTACCTGCTGGGTATCCCGTCGAAGAAACTGGAGGCTATCATCTACTACGAGCGTTACGTCGTGATCAACGCCGGTGCCGCTGCCGAGCAGGGCATCGAACGTCTGGCAACGCTTTCGGAGAAGGAGTACCTCGACGTGCTGGCCGCCCTGCCCAAGGGCAACCAGGCGCTCGACGACAGCGACCCCAACAAGTTCGTCGCACAGATGGGCGCCGAGGCGGTCTATACGCTCCTGAAGCAGGTCGACCTCGACACGATGTCCTATGCACTGCGCCACAAGGCTTCGACCGAAACGTCGCAGCAGCGTAAGGGCGAAGCGCTCAAGTGCCTGAACGTCATCGAGTCGTTCCGTGCGTCGGGGGGCAAGAACAAACCCGAATGGATGGTGCTGAACGTCATTCCGGTGATCCCGCCCGAGTTGCGCCCGCTGGTGCCGCTGGACGGCGGACGTTTCGCCACGTCCGACCTGAACGACCTCTACCGTCGTGTCATCATCCGTAACAACCGTCTGAAACGCCTGATCGAGATCAAGGCGCCGGAGGTGATCCTGCGCAACGAGAAGCGTATGTTGCAGGAAGCTGTGGACTCGCTGTTCGACAACTCGCGCAAGAGCAATGCCGTGAAGAACGAGTCGAACCGTCCGCTCAAGTCGCTCTCCGACTCGCTGAAAGGTAAGCAGGGACGTTTCCGCCAGAACCTGCTGGGTAAGCGTGTCGACTACTCGGCCCGTTCGGTCATCGTCGTCGGTCCCGAGCTGAAGATGCACGAGATGGGCATTCCGAAGGACATGGCCGCCGAACTTTACAAGCCGTTCGTGATCCGCAAGCTCATCGAGCGCGGCATCGTCAAGACGGTGAAGTCGGCCAAGAAGATCATCGACCGCAAGGACCCCGTGATCTGGGGCATTCTGGAGAATGTCATCAAGGGACACCCCGTGCTGATGAACCGTGCCCCGACGCTGCACCGTCTGGGTATCCAGGCCTTCCAGCCCAAACTGATCGAGGGCAAGGCCATGCAGTTGCACCCGTTGGCTTGTACGGCGTTCAACGCCGACTTCGACGGTGACCAGATGGCCGTGCACCTGCCGCTGGGCAATGCCGCCATTCTGGAGGCCCAGCTGCTCATGCTCGGTTCGCACAACGTCCTGAACCCCGCGAACGGCGCTCCTATCACCGTGCCTTCGCAGGACATGGTTCTCGGTCTGTACTATATCACCAAGCCCCGCAAGGGCGTCAAAGGCGAAGGCCTTACTTTCTATGGTCCCGAGGAGGCGATCATCGCTTACAACGAGAAGCGGGCCGATCTGCATGCGCAGGTGAAATGTATGGTCAGCGACGTGGACGAGAACGGCAACAAGGTGCGGGTACTGAAGGAAACGACTATCGGCCGCATCCTGTTCAACCAGGTGGTGCCCGAAGAGGTCGGTTATATCAATGAGGTGCTTACTAAGCGTTCGCTGCGCGACATTATCGCCGTGGTGATGAAGAAGGCGGGTGCCGACAAGGTGGCTGCATTCCTCGACGATATCAAGGCGATGGGGTACCAGATGGCCTTCCAGGGCGGTCTGTCGTTCAACCTCGATGCCGTTATCATTCCCGAGGAGAAGGAGAAATTGGTCCAGGAGGGATACGAGCGTGCCGACGAGGTGATCGAATCCTATAACATGGGTCTTATCACCAACAACGAACGCTACAACCAGATCATCGACATCTGGACCAATATCAATACGAAACTCACCAAGACGGTGATCGACACCCTGATCAAGGATGACGACGGTTTCAACCCGGTCTATATGATGCTGGACTCCGGAGCCCGTGGTTCGAAGGAGCAGATCCGTCAGCTTTCGGGTATGCGCGGTCTGATGGCCAAGCCGCAGAAGTCAGGTGTCGAGGGCGGTCAGCAGGTCATCGAAAACCCGATTCTCTCGAACTTCAAGGAGGGTCTTTCGGTGCTCGAATACTTCATCTCTACGCACGGTGCCCGTAAGGGTTTGGCCGATACGGCGTTGAAAACAGCCGATGCCGGTTACCTGACGCGCCGTCTGGTGGACGTTGCGCAGGATGTGATCATCAACGAGGAGGATTGCGGTACGCTGCGCGGTTTGACGGCTACGGCCATCAAGCGCAACGACGACGTGGTGCAGACGCTCTACGATCGCATCCTGGGCCGCACGGCTCTGAACGATGTGATTCATCCGCTCACGGGCGAGGTGCTCTGCAAGGCCGGTGAGGAGATCACGGAGTCGATTGCCGAGGCCATCGAGAAGTCGCCGCTGGAGTCCGTCGAAATCCGTTCGGTGCTTACCTGCGAATCGCGTCGCGGCGTTTGTGCGAAGTGCTACGGACGCAACCTGGCTACGGCCCGCATGGTACAGCGCGGCGAAGTGGTCGGCGTCATCGCGGCACAGTCCATCGGTGAGCCGGGTACGCAGCTGACCCTCCGTACGTTCCACGTCGGCGGTGTGGCGGCCGGTACGGCTGTCGAGACCAATGTGGTTTCGAAATACGAAGGTCGTCTGGAGATCGACGAGCTTCGCACCGTGAAGGGCAAGAACCCGCAGGGCGAAGCCGTGGACATCGTCATTTCGCGTCAGTCGGAGTTCCGCATCGTGGATCCCAAGACCGAAATCGTGCTTTATACGCACAACCTGCCTTACGGCTCGATGCTCTATATGAGCGATGGCGCCGAGGTCAAGAAGGGCGACATGATCTGCGAGTGGGATCCGTACAACGCGGTAATCATCTCCGAGCATGAGGGTAAAGCTGTTTATGACAGTGTTATCGAGGGTGTTACTTACCGTGACGAGCGCGACGAGCAGACCGGTCTTTCCGAGAAGGTAATCATCGAATCCAAGGACAAGACCAAGAACCCCGTGATCAAGGTGATCAACAAGGAGGGCGAAGAGGTTAAATCCTACAACTTGCCGGTGTCGGCCCACGTGGTTGTCAAGGACAATGCGAAGATCAAGGCCGGCGATATCCTGATCAAGATCCCGCGTGCCGTCGGCAAGTCGGGCGGCGATATCACCGGTGGTCTGCCGCGTGTTACGGAGCTGTTCGAGGCCCGCAACCCGTCCAATCCGGCCATCGTTTCGGAGATCGACGGCGAGGTGACCTTCGGCAAGATCAAGCGCGGTAACCGTGAGATCATCATCACGTCAAAAGAAGGTGACGTACGCCGTTACCTGGTGCCGCTGTCGCGTCAGATCATCGTTCAGGAGAACGACTACGTGAAGGCCGGCGGTGCGCTTTCGGACGGTGCCATCACCCCGAGCGATATTCTCAATATCCTGGGTCTGACGAAGGTGCAGGAGTACATCGTCAATGAGGTGCAGGAGGTGTACCGTATGCAGGGCGTGAAGATCAACGACAAGCATTTCGAGGTGATCGTACGCCAGATGATGTCGAAAGTCAAGATTCAGGATCCGGGCGACACCCGCTTCTTCGAGGATCAGATCGTCGATAAGTGGGAGTTTATGGACGTGAACGACGAGCTTTATGACAAGGTGGTCGTAACGGATGCCGGCGACTCTACGGCCGTACAGCCGGGGCAGATTATCTCGATGCGCAAGTTGCGTGACGAGAATTCGAGCCTCAAGCGTCGTGACCTGAATCTCGTCAAGGTGCGTGATATCGTTCCTGCGACTTCCACGCAGATTCTGCAGGGTATCACCCGTGCCGCATTGCAGACTTCGAGCTTCATTTCGGCCGCTTCCTTCCAGGAGACGACCAAAGTGCTGAACGAAGCTGCGATCCAGGGCAAGGTCGATCCGTTGGAGAACCTGAAGGAGAACGTGATTTGCGGCCACCTGATTCCCGGCGGTACCGGTATGCGGGAGTACGACAATCTGGTCGTAGGATTGAAGGAGGATCTGGAGGCGATTCAGGCTGCCAAGTAATAGACAATTTTTATCATAATCGAACGGGAGCGGACGGAAAGTCTGCTCCCGTTTTTTATGGGGTTTTGTCACCTGCTTCCGGAAGATGGCGGACTTCGTTGCGGAGTTTTTTGGTCGCTTCGCAGTTCAAGCCATGTCGGGCGAATAACCGGGACACCGAATTGTTCTGGCTCGTTTTTGTGGCTGCAATGGAAGAAACCGGATCGAACGAAACTATTTCGGATGTCGATATGATCGGTGGTATGCCGTTGAAAGCTGGCTTTCGATCGGATTATATGGGGAGCAATATGCAAACAGGACGACCGGGTAGGTCGTCCTGAAGAGAAGATAGTAGCTCCACCGCGACTCGAACGCGAATTTGAAGTTTAGGAAACTTCCGTTCTATCCCTTGAACTATGGAGCCTTGTAAAGCTGTCCGGCTTCTTCCCGAAGTCGTTTCGGCCGGGAGGAATCGTTGGCTTTCGATCGGGAAGCGTGTGTCGTGCCGGAGATCCCGATAAACAGAAACAGTGCGTACCGGGAAAGTACGCACTGCAAATATAGTGATTTTTACGGGAAATCGGGGCGGTTTTAGAATTTCAGGTTCACTCCGATAGCGAAAGTGTGCGCCGACAGGGAATAGTTGCCCGAAAAAGGCTGGATCGCCTTGTCGTTTGCCGTGGTATGAGCCTGGATTTTCGCTTGCTCCGGGGCCATTCCGCCTGCGATGAGCTGCCCGTATGTCTGTGCATAGACCGCTTTGTAAGTGAGTGAATTGTAGTAGTCGCACGATCCCGTCCGCTCCGGGTCTGCCGAGGTGATATATCCGTATGCCAGATCGATCGATACGTTTTTGCAGGGGTTGATCGTCACGCCGGCCGTGTAGGATACTTTGGTCATCGAAGGGGTTTCGGGGTTGAGGAAATCGCTCCGTACGGGGCTTTCATCTACGTACATACCCAGGCGTGCCGTGACGAATTTGCAGGCGTGGTATTGGACGCCGATACGGGTGGCCACCGTGTTCTTATAGTTCTTGATGCTCGTCGGCAGATCGTAAACCGATGCCCCGGTCGTCGGGTCGGTAATATCTACGTGGAGCGATTTATAGGCGCTCCACAGGACGTATTGGATGTCGAAAGCCATTTCCCACTTCGGGGTCGGTCGGAAGCCCACGCCCCAAGCGAGGTTGGCCGGCAGCGGGAGTTCCGTTTCGACGCAAGCGCTGCTCAAGTCGGGAATCATTCCCGTTGCCTGGAGGACCTGCCCGATTTCGGGAGAGGCATACAGGAGGTTAGCCGTGCCGCTTGCGACTTTCATCTTCACTTTCGAACGATAGGAGAAACCGAGGGTCCATTCCGGGGTGATGTCCCACAGGATACCTACGTTTACGCCGATCGCAGTTTTGGCGTCGCCTTTGAGCCGGGCGGATACCAGGGAGCGATCTCCGGCCTGGGTGAACAGTTCGGCGTATTGTCCCTGCCCTGCGGCGGTCAGCAATCCGGCGATCGTATTGTTCGTCGCTTCGCCGACGGGGAACATGGAGCGCGACAGGTCGAACGTACCCCAGGTGATCGTCATGCCGACACCTACCGAGAGTTTATTCCAGAATTTGTAGGAGATTGTCGGCTGCAACGTATAGGCTTGCAGGTCGATGCTTTGGATCAGATGTGCTCCGACCCAGTTGTCGCCCCAGTTCATAGGCGAGCCGTAAGGGGTATAAAATCCCAGGCCGACGGCCAGATTTTTGGTGGCTTTGTAGTTGAAATAGGCGTAGAGCGGCGTCGAAATCTTGTTGTCCGAGTGGGCTTGGATCTGCGGATTGCCCCGGTAGTCGTTGTTCGACAGGTACGTTGCATTGGATTTGATACCCGTGATGCCGACCGAGAAGGAGAATCGGGAGGTTTGGAAGGCGGTTCCCGCCGGGTTGAAATAGATCGACTCGGAATTGAGTTTCATACCTGTTCCCACGTGTCCCATTCCCAACTGTTTTGCACTCAAGGTATTCACCTGGTAGCCTTCGGCGCAGACCGCCGTTGCGAACAGCAGGGCCGAGATCGTTAGTAGCAGTTGCTTCATAATCAAAGTTTTAGTTGATAATTTGAAAAATATATTGATTTCTGTGGTAAGTTTATGCGCTCGGACGAGTTTCGGAGCGATTCTCATCCATGCTTTCAAAAATGCTTGTCTTAAAACGGAGCAAAAGTACGAAAACAAAGTCGAGTAGGAAAATATTTTGTTCGTAATTTCTTAAAAAGTGGACTAAAATGGATATAATTGGTCAGAATTGGATTCGATTCAGGATTTGAAGGAGAGGCGAAATATCATGCTTCGGGATCGGATCCTGTTTTTCAGGAGAGTTTTTTTGACCGGGCGACTTGGAATTACCCGGAGGAAAGATTTGGCAGAATCGAAAATCCGTTATACTTTTGCACCCGGAGAGATGGCAGAGTGGTCGATTGCGGCGGTCTTGAAAACCGTTGAGCTGCGAGGCTCCGGGGGTTCGAATCCCTCCCTCTCCGCAATAAATGTTGGAAATCAGCAAATTACAAAACAAACACCCAATTTTACACCCAATAATGTAAAATTGGGTGTTTTTGTATTATTTAAGAAAACTGCCGAGCGACTATGCATTGATCAGTGATTCTTTCCATTTACAATTACCTTATGAAGTCATGAAACAAAATCATACACAACACCATGCCGCTACACTCCGATGCGAGCTGAGCCTCAACGAAAGGTAGCATGAACATGACGATAATTGTGGCGCATAGCCAATAGATATAGTTCTTATTTTCGAATTTCATTATCCATCTATTTGCAAATCAAGATTTATAATTTCGCTTGATTTCGTCAATCGACTTGCCGCCGATACCAAAGTTCTCATCCGGCAATTCCTTAATGGTTACGGTGAAGAACTGCGCCGGAATATGGATTATTTCGGCGGCTGTCGCTGTCAGCCGCTCAATAAGTTCTTTCTTTTGTTCGGCGGTCAATGCTCCGCTTTCAACTGATATGTATGGCATTGTAAAAGTGTTTTGGCATTACAAAACGTCTATTCGATTGGAAGATTGTGTTGCTTCAAGAAACTAAGTTTGTCCCAGTAGCCCCTCTGATATACAATAAGATTGTTTTTGATATGGAAGAAGCCGCAACCACGCAACCCCAATGGGTCTTTCCATTCCAATATAGCCCATTCTCCATCTTCAAAAATATTTTCAACAATACAAACCATTTTAGCCGTTGCGAACTCCCCGGCAAACATCCGGCGTATGGCTTCTTTTCCAGCCACGGGAGCGTTCGCCACCTGATGGTTTACGGCATCGTCCGCATATAGCGCGGCGATTCCCTCCACGTCGGACGCGTTGAAACAATCAATCCATTTCTCCAGTACTTCTTTCGGTGTCATTTGATGTTACATTTTTATAATGTCAAAACCATCTCAAATTGTTTACCGGCGAGGCAAACACCTTTGGACGCGAGAAATGCGTCCAAAGAAGGAGTTGGAGATTCGACATTGATTACTTTTACTATTTCAGATTCAGTCATCTCAATCATTTGTTTTAGCAAGGAAGATGCGACGCCTTTTCTGCGGAAAGTCGGATCAACAGCTATCTGGGTAATGTCACCGGACTTTGGAGAGAAAACACAGTATCCTGACAAAACAGAATCAACCATAGCTCCCAACGTCACCAAATCATCACCTGCTCTCTTAATAGATTCAATGTCATTCTGCCAGGATGGGGTAAAATCATGGAATGATTGGGCTGACAAAATATCTTCAGACTTCAGCGCGACGATGGAGCATTTGGCAGGTTTGTCAGATAGATGGTTAACAACCAGTTGCTTCTTTTGAGTGAAGAAATTAAATTCTCGTAAAATCTCGAAACCGAGACTTTCATATATTTTTAACGCTCTTTTATTATGTTGAAGCACCTCAAGCAAATAATTCTCTATACCGGCATTTTTCAGGAATGGCATAGAGTGCGTAAATATTCTTTTGGCAAGTCCTTGCCCTCTGAACTCTTTTCTTGTACCTGTTCCCGTATCGTATGCAGTAAGTTTGCCATTATAGTATTTACCAATACCATTAAACGTGAACGCCACGATATTGTCATCATAGAATGCACCGAATGATAAAGCCGGATTGAAGCCTCGCCGTTTCAGCATTGACTTCAATTCTGTCTTATCCACGCTGATTTCGTAATCCGAGAAAGCTGACTTGAAAGCCGTATATATTTGCTCGAATGAAATGCCTTCGAGGTTTTTTATTTCAATCATGGGTTACTTGCTATCGGATTCGTTACCATTAATTTAATTTGAACAGGATTGAAGCCATGTTCTGACCGAGATTGCGCATATTGGCAATTCCTTCATTATCTTTAAGAACATCGCCAATTTCTCGCCCATAAACCATGTTCCAGTATGTGGAACCAGCAACTATCATCTCCTTGTTTAAGAAAAAATGATTCATTGTATCGACCGCCGTCATACCTCCGGCACGACGAACGGCGGCAACTGCCACGCCCAGTTTGTGTTTCAATATTCCCGGATTGACAGCAGCGACAACGCCACCTCTGTCCAACAATGCTTTCATTCGAGAGGAAACATCTGCTGAATAAACCGGCGAACCGAGAATTATCCCGTCAGCTCCAACTATTTTGCTAAATACCTCGGCAAAACCGTCTTTGCGGAATACACAATTACCTTTACCTTTACAGGCAAAACAAGCACGGCATGGCTCTATATCGACATCGGCCAATTGGATAAACTCGGTTTCAATACCTCTCTTATTCAGTTCCTCAAATATCGTGCGGATTATGATAGCTGTATTACCATCTTTCCGTGAGCTGCCGTTAATTCCAATTACTTTCATAGTCCTTTGTATTGTTCCATTTCAATGCAATTCCAAGTTTCGCCCAAGCAAGAATAGCTTTCTGTTGTTGGAACAATCACGCGCCTGAATCCGGCAGACTTATAGCAATGGATGGCTGACGGATTATTTTCAAAGACACCGAGTGATACTTTCGTAGCACCAAGCGTCTCAAAAGCATATTTGACTGCCATTGAAACAAGAGTTTTACCAAAACCTTGACCACGTTTTGAATCATCGACAATGACGAATCCCAAGCGTTGTTCCGATGAATCATCTGCCGGAGTGCGCAGGGTGATATATCCCACAATGTTATTGCCATTCAACATTGTCAGGGCGCGTTGACTTTGTCCGTCAATATACCGCTCGTGATAGATATTCATATCTTCTGGTGTGACCGGGTAACACTCATATCTGTCAGCGCACCATTGGCGCATAAGATATTCGTTTTTTAGCCAAGTAGTAATTACATTGGCATCTGTGGGCTGATATGGTCTAAGACTAAGGCGCATCATTATAGAATTGTTTTCAACTCTTCATTGCAAAACATTGTCGGGGTAAATTCCACAATCTGATAGTTGGCAATGTCGTTGATGTGGAACGGATCTTCGGAAATAATAGCATCAACCGCTTCACGGTTGTTGGCTTTTATCATTATCACGCCACCAATGCGAGGGATCTGTGGCCCAGATGTTATGAAATCTCCGATGGCATAATGTTTGGCGAGATATTCACGGTGCGCACTCAGATAGTTATCAACCTCGCTCAACGGCTTTTTGTATGTGAGAATTGCAATAAACATAACGAGTCTATTTTTCCAGCGTTTAAGGTGAGGGAAGAATTGACGCATCATGTCTTTAGCCTGTTCCTGTGTCAAGTTCTGTCCTGACTGTTTGTTTATCTCATCAGTGAATTGGGCGCAGTGGTCAATCATCTGCTCCATAGTCATATCCTGCGCAAACTTGCCATCTTTGTAGCAGTAGATGCAATAATCTTCATTGAGTGTGCCATCGGTATTCGTACCGAGGATTTCGTTTGTTAGCGGCATTCCGCAGCTTTGACAGAATTTTTGTTCCATATCGTTTTCCTTTTCGCCCATCAGTCCAACAGGGTAGGTTATTAAATACAAAAGCGTGGACTACCTATGTCAATCTAACTTGACGGCCCTGAGAAAGCCTATGATGCAGATACAACGATAGCAGCCCACGCTATATGCGTGAGAACCACTATGCTATCTCTTGCATCAAATTTGAAAGGCTCTCAGGTTTTCAAGTTACAAGATGAGCATAACGCTTCTTTTTCTTATGTCTTGGAAAGAGTTGCCCCTATCCGAATGCAAAATTAGTTATTTTATTGATGTTTTGCATTATATAGAGTGGAATTATAGCTTGAATCCTCTACTTTTTCTTGGCTCTTCCGCTGATTGTCGTAAACCTTGCCGGAGTTTCTCCCATTGCTCTTTGAACCATTCGCCTATCGGTTGCCTGTTTATTGTAAGCACCAATTTATTATTATCAACCAAACTTTTCTCAATCTTGAAAATATCGTTCTTTATGTCAAACTTTCGTCTATGCTCTTCGGAATAGATTTTCCCATTGCATCTGATTGCTTCTTTTTTTGTCAAAAGATTGTTTACCATATCTTTGGTAAATCCGATGGCATAGCAGAATTTTTCCATTCTCAACATCTCTTTGAGTAAAGGGAACCAGTTGAACGCTTTTTCAAGAATGGTGTTCAATCGTGATATTTCCTTGTCTTTGGTTTCAAGCTCTTGATTATGTATTCCTTGTAGGTTACGAATCTGCTTGCCGTGCTGTTCCTGCATTTGTTGCATCTTGGCTTTTAATTCATCAATACCCTTGTCACGCTTGGCAATTTCATGACGTAAATTCTCATTAGTTTGTTCCAAATCTTTCAATTTTCCGCTTCCGAAAAGAGAACCGACACCGCTTGCTATGGCTGTGGCTGCATCGGTAGCTGCGCTTTTGAGTTTGTCGGTGCGTATTTCCGATTTTACCTGTTTGAGTTCTTGCTCAGCAAGAGTTACCTGCTGCTTCTTGTGCCTTTGGGTTTCCTCTATACGTTGCAGTTCGGCTTTCTGTTTCTTTATGATGAAATCGTTACGTTCCAGATGTTCCTTGCCTGTTTCGGTTTTAGATTGTCCTCGTTCCATCAGGAGAATGTCAGAAGCCAAACTTTGCATTTCGGTCATATCCTCGTCATTGAGTTTACAGCTTTTTCCTGTATCGTGGTTCATCCAATCGAAAACGATATGAGCGTGATAATTCGGCTTGAACCACTTTCCATCAATTTGGAAACTCTCTCTGTCTTCAGCTTCGGGTTGTCCGCTCAGCCAATGTCCTTCATCTTTGTGCAGGAAGATTTGCAGCGGAGTAATACCCCAGCGTTGTTTGCACTCCTCGCCAAATTTATGCACATCTGCCAATGTGGTGTCCGCTCTGATGAGCAACACCCCCTCACGGATAGGTGAACACCCTGCCACCTTGATGATTTTTCCGTTCTTGCCTTTGCGTTCACGTTCTTTCTCCTGCATGGCACGTCCGGTCTTTTCCTTGACCATCCGTTTGATGTTGTCGTAATGTGTCCGCAATTCGGTAGTGCCGAAGTCAGGATTTACCCACTGCTCGTTATTGGTGGAAAGTTTGGAAACGACATAGATTCTGGACTCTCCGATGTTGCGTATGTACTCGGCAGTCCTTCGGTTGTGTGCCTCGCTCGATGCGATGTTGCAAGGCTTGATATGTATGCTTGATTTTGTTGCCATAGCTTCTTTTCTTTGTTTGCAATTGATTATTCTGCTCGCTTTCGCAGAGGGGTTCTTAGGGGTAACCCATAAGCGGAGATTGCAAAGAGAGGGTCACTCTTTGCTCGGGGTTCTCAGGGGTGAAACGTCCTGAGTGGGTCATTAGGGCAAAGCCCTAATCCCCTCGGGAGAGCCCACAACTACGAAAGCGGAGCGTGTAGTTATAGTGGGCTATAACCGAAAACCGTTCTTCTTTTTCGGTGGCTGGGTGTGCGTCTCTCTTACGGACTGGACTTGCCTGTTTCTTTCAGCCTGTTTCTGTAAGTATTCGTTCAAGTCCTTGCATCCGCTGTAGGTTTGCGAAGCGTCACGGATGTATAAATCCCTGCCGTATTCCATACGAATTTGCCGGAGTGCTTCCATCCCTGCACGGTCATTGTCAAAGAAACAATGTATGCGCTCGTAGCTACCCAACGGATAGAGAGCCTTGCTCACATTCGATACAGAGTTCAATACCATATAATCTTGTCTGTCCAGTTCGGGAAATTTCGGGCAATTTTCCAATCTCAAAGTAAGAAATGAAAGATAGTCCATAAATCCCTCGAACACATAACACGTTTCCCTCGCTTTTCCCGCCTGTCTGATGTGGGAGATTTCCTTAGGGGCAATACAGCCCTTGAAATAACGGTTGCGAATCTCATAGCCGCCCGATATGTTTGGAAAGGCAATGGCGAAATACCGTTTGCCGTTGTTGGTGAAATGAGCTTCGCGGCATTCTCTTTTCGCCAGTTCCGTGTTTATTCCCCTTTCCTGCAAATATGAGAGTAGGGCAGGCGAAGAAAGCGGTACAATCTCCAGTTGTTGAAAACGTGGCTCGGAAGATGACTGCTTGCCAAAAGAGAAAGAATCAGGACGGATATGTGGTGTCTGTTCCGCTATGCGTTCCAATATATAAGGTATATGGTCGGTAGCATATAAGTGTGACGCCAGTTCGATGGTGCCGCCGCCTTTGCCGAGTGCAAAATCATACCATTGGTTACGCTCGATATTTACCTTGAACGAGGCTTCAGTTTCTTCCCTTAACGGTGATTTATACCATAGGTTGATACCCTGTTGTTTGACGGGAGAATATCCCAAACTGTGCAGATAATCTGCTATCCTGATTTGCTTGGCTGTCTGTATATCCATAAGATAATTGTTTGAGTAGTTGGTGAATTGATTTATTTTTCTTTTCGCCCGTACCATTTTAAGAAGTACGGTCTATATAACCACTTCACTAAATTGTCGTATATATAGAATACGGCAATAAAGTGAAGCGGTTTATCCATTCCTTGCATCACTTCGCTTTATCCTTAATATATAGACCCACAGAATGAAGTGAAGCGATTGCAGGTAACGGGTTAATAGTGGAAGTCGGGCATGAATGTGTATTTTCTGCCGTTCTCTTGCACTATCATCCGTTTGTTGCGAAGCATGGTGATGAGCGGTACTGCCTTTTGATGGTTCAGTTTTACACCTATTGACGTATAGCTTTTGATTAAAGCATCTTCCAGTTCCTTGTAACCGTATTCCTCTTTCAGCCCGAAAACGGCTTCCAATGCGATGCGGTGCTGCTGTTCGGTGATATGCCTGTAAGGGTCGAACTTTTCTTCCTCGGGTCTTCCCGGTTTCTTGCTTTCTGTTTTGTAACCCTCTATGAGTTCGGGCAAGGCATTGTCGTTGATGCGAAAGGCAAAAGGCTCGAAATCCATTGCCCGGATGTGCATGGCTGAAACACTGCTTATATCCCCGTTGCTCTTGTCCTTTTCCACCAGCAATACGGTTTCCGCCTTATTGTTTAACTCCGTGCCGATATGCCCTCTCGCATTCTCATCCCCTTTGTTCTGATGCAGTATCGTATGGATGTGTATCTGCCTGTCGTCCGTCCACTGCATCAGTTTGGATATGATGCGTGTGGATT
>OGPX01001555.1_pt1 | contig 15068 bp, 15 predicted proteins | sample 1553101 | NCBI WGS metagenome assembly OGPX01 (sample SAMEA2579964, study PRJEB22360) | human gut metagenome | biome: human gut; feature: human-associated habitat; material: faeces | place: Denmark | collected 2008/2010
CGTTCATATCTATCTCAGCCGGTGTATTCCCTGCCATGGGTACAGTCCCCGCCGCAATAAGCACTGCAAGTAAAAACGATGCTGCCTTTTTCAAAATACGACACCCCTTTATAACAAATGAAAATCCAAATAACATTTTGTAATTTCATTATACAACATATTACCGATATTTTCAACAATTATTAAATTTTGTAACCGTATTTTGGTCAAAAGAAGGAGCGGAACAGAAGTGCCGCCCTTAGCAGTTTCCTACAGTATTTCTCCGAACCCATAAAGCCTTTTTTATAAACTTATTTTTTGCGGTTTATAATTATGATCCATACGGTGAAAATTATTATTGCGCCAAGGCTCATATTGGAGCAGGCAACGCCGTTCCAGAATGCAGATGTGCTCAGCTTTCCAAGCATATTAAGCAGTATCTTGAACATCAGCGGATTGATTAGCCATAGACAACTCGGGAGCATAGTTTTTTTCTTGGCAATGATAATGATAAACGTTACGACATTCACTAAATATGCTGCAAAGAAAATTACCATACAAGGAATAACATATCCGCCCTGCTCGTTCAGTATGACTGTCATCATATCGGACTGGCTTGTACCTGTTTCAAGGGCTTTTTTCATGCCAGTAACAAGGTAGCAGCAGATTATATGTATCGCCCCGCCGAAAGCGATAAATCCATAGACAGAAGCCTTGTAAAGCTTTGCAAGAGTTGTTGTTTTATCGCCCATAAGCTCATATAATGCAAAATATCCGAACGCTGTAATGGGGATACCCACAAATCCGAATGAGCCTGCAAGACCTATTCTTGTGTAACTGAGCTTTTCTGCGGCAATGATATACTGTCCGAGAGTGCCCTCTGCTCCCACCGAATCAACGCCCAGCAGCAGGAAGTCGCCGATCATTGTCAGTATTGCGCCGATCAGGCCATAGATAAGGTATCGGCTCTGTTTGGCATAAGTTTTATCCATAAATAAATCTCCTTTCACAAAACAGCCCAAACCTGTGTTGACCTCAGGTTTGGGCTGTTGAGTTTTTTTATTAAGGCTCTTCATTGTTTTAAAGAGCGGTATAACACAAATCGCAGGTTAATGTGTAAGAAGCATATCTGTTTCAGGCACACTGAGGAAGCCCTCGCTTGCGGTTTGCTTCAAACACCCGCTTTATAGGGATCCTTAAATCAGTTGCCCTTAGCCATTGCAGCAACTTCAGCAGCGAAATCGTCTGCCTTCTTCTCAACGCCTTCGCCACGCTCGTAACGAATGCACTCAACAACTTCGATGGTGCCGCCGAGCTTCTTAGCTGCATCTGCAACATACTTAGCAACAGTGCCTTCGAAAAGGTCGCTTCTTACGAAGGTCTGCTCAAGGAGGCAGTTCTCAGAGTAGTACTTGCCAACCTTGCCTTCAGCGATCTTAGCTCTTACCTGCTCGGGCTTGGAAGCCATTTTAGGATCCTCAGCCATCTGAGCCATGATGATGGTCTTTTCGTTCTCGAGAACTTCAGCAGGAACAGCCTCTCTGTTGAGGTAGGAAGCGTTCATAGCAGCGGACTGCATTGCAACGTTCTTACCAACTTCTGCAACCTGGTCAGCAGAAAGATTGGTTTCCATTCTTACGAGAACGCCGATAGAACCGCCATTGTGGATATAGGAAGCGAGAACGCCCTCTCTTCTCTCGAAACGACGGATAACGATGTTTTCTCTGATCTTCATACCAGCAAGCTCAGTGAGAACTTCGCCAACGGTGGAAGTACCGCCGCTGATGGTCTTGGTCTTGAGGTCCTCAACGTCAGCAGGATTGGTTTCGATGATAGTCTTAGCAACAGCAGCAACGAAGTTCTTGATATCGTCAGTGTTAGCTGCGAAGTCAGTCTCGGTGTTTACCTCGAGAAGAACGCCAACATTGCCGTCAACGATAGCGGTAACGATACCCTCTGCTGCAGCTCTGCCGCTCTTCTTAGCCTGGGTAGCGAGACCCTTTTCACGGAGAAGAGTGATTGCCTTTTCCTTATCGCCGTCAGCCTCTTCGATAGCCTTCTTGCACTCCATCATGCCAACGCCGGTTGCTTTCATAAGTTCCTTGATTTCAGCAGGTGATGCCTTTGCCATAACTTTATCCTCCTAAAATTTTTCGAGTTTTCGTATTTTATCTTACATTCTTAAAATGCCCGAACGCTTTTCGGTCATTCGGGCATTTCGCATTACATTTATTGCTATTGCTTGATTATTCAGCAGCCTCTTCGGACTCAGCCTCAGCAGCTTCTGCAGCCTGCTGCTCGCCCTGTCTGCCTTCGATGATAGCGTCAGCCATTGCGCCTGCAATGAGCTTAACGGCTCTGATAGCATCATCGTTGCCGGGGATCACATAATCAGCGTCATCGGGATCGCAGTTTGTATCTACGATTGCAACAACGGGGATACCGAGCTTCTTAGCTTCGGAAACAGCGATCTTTTCCTTGCGGGGGTCAACGATAAAGAGAGCGCCGGGGAGCTTCTTCATGTCCTTGATACCGCCGAGGTACTTCTCGAGCTTCTCAATCTCAAGCTCAAGCTTAACAACTTCCTTCTTGGGGAGGAGGTTGAAAGTGCCGTCTTCCTGCATGGTGTGGAGCTGCTCAAGTCTTGCAATTCTTCTCTGAATGGTCTTGAAGTTAGTCATCATACCGCCGAGCCATCTTGCGTTTACATAGTAAGCGCCTGCACGGAGAGCTTCTTCCTTAACGGAATCGCCTGCCTGCTTCTTGGTTCCTACGAAAAGAACATTGTCGCCGTTCTCAGCAACGCTCTTGATGAAAGCATAAGCTTCGTCGAGCTTCTTTACAGTCTTCTGGAGATCGATAATGTAGATACCGTTTCTCTCGGTGAAGATGTAGGGAGCCATTTTAGGGTTCCATCTTCTTGTCTGATGACCAAAGTGTACGCCAGCTTCGAGGAGCTGCTTCATTGATACTACGCCCATTTTAATTTCCTCCTGGTTAGTAAAAAAATAAATTTTCCTCCGCCGTGTTTAGCTCGGTTAAAATCCCTCCGTGAGAAGAGACACCATCACCGAAAACGTCGGCGTGCGAATTGCTTTAATATTATACCATATCACCCGTCTGTTTTCAATAGGCTTTTTAACATTATTCAAACAAACTTACGCCTCTGTTTTTAGTGCTTTTATACAATTCATCGTCCTTTGCCGACACCAGCACCGTATCTGTGCCTATTTTTTCGATGTCCGAGCAGGGTATCACTATGTCCTCATCTCTGCCCAGAAGCCCCATCATGCGTGGTCTGCCGCAGATAATGAGCGACTTTATCTTTCCCGACTCCGTGTCTATCTCCATGTCATCGATATAGCCTATCCTTGTGCCGCTGGACGTGCTTATGACCTCTCTGTCCCTCAGTTCGGAAAATGTGCATTTCATTGAAAGCCCTCCATTCATGACAAAACCGTCTCATACATAGGTATGAAACGGTCTGCGATAATATGTCAGCTTTCGTCAAGGGGTTCTTTTTTTATCCTGAAAATTATCCTGAACAGACCTGCCAGAAACTTGGGGCTCTTCACAACTACCATTTTCATAAAAGCACCTCCGAAATGTTTATATCTTATATTATTCGGTTTTATGCTTTTTGACACTCAGTATTCGATAATTACAAGGATTTTTCCCTCATATACCTGTATCTCGCCGTATTCTTCCCTGAAATTGTTGCTTACGCCCAAGGGGAAGTCACGGGTGACGGTCATATCCTCGCCGCCGTATTTCAGCCCACGCATGGCAAGCCGTGAGCTGTCGGTCAGGGAAAACACGGAGATATACCCCGCTCCCCTGCCCTCGTATCGCCTTGTGCCCTCGGTCTGCACGAACATCTTGCAGCTGCTGTCGATGATGCAGCCCTCGCCGCCGTGATCTGCGATATATTCAAGGGAGGATATGGCAGCAAGCGTGTGGTCAAGCCTTTTTCCGCCTGTAACGCCTGTCAGCACAAAATCCCTGTATCCACGCTCAAAGCCTATCTTTATGGCAAGCATAGTGTCCGTATCGTCCTTTTCGCAGGGGGCACGGACTATGGGGATATCCGAAGCATCGGGGACGCTGCCCTTTATGCTGTCCATATCCCCCACCAGCAGGTCGGGGGCGATGTTATTTTCCACGCACCTGTTATATCCGCTGTCCGCAGCGATAACAAAAGCGTCCTTTGTGTCGGGAAAGCGAGCTTCTCCGCCGCCTGCAATAACGCATATCATCTGCCTATCTCCCATTCCTTGATATTCTTTGCTTCCTCAAACATTTCCAGATAGCTTTCGTATCTGCTTTTTGCAATATCTCCGTTTTCTGCGGCAGCAGCCACAGCGCAGCCCTTTTCGCCGATGTGATTGCAGTCCGCAAAGCGGCATTTGCCATCGTACTCCTCAAACTCACGGAAGCAGTATTTCAGCTCATCTTTCAGAATGACCGCATACTGCATTGTCTCAAAGCTGGAAAAGCCGGGAGTATCGGCAATATATCCGCCGAAAAGCTTGTAGAGCCTTGAAACTCTTGTTGTGTGTCGCCCTCTGCCAAGCTTTCGGCTTATCTCAGCCGTTTTAAGCTCCAGCTCGGGAGCAATGTGGTTCAGAAGAGTGGATTTTCCCGCACCCGTGTTGCCTGTGAATGCGCATATCTTCCCCTCCACAGCCGCCTTGACAGGTTCAAGGCTCGCAGGGTCGCTGTAGTCGCACACAATCGTCGGAATGCCTATTTTTCCGTAAATGTCGGGGATATTGCCGCATTCTTTAAGATCAACCTTTGTTATGGCGATCATGGGCTGTATGGACTTATACTCGCACACCGCTATGAACTTATCCACCAGCGTCAGGTTGGGCGTCGGCTCGCAGGTGGAGATAACAAACACCAACACGTCCAGATTTGCCAGCGGCGGACGGATAATGCTGTTTTTGCGCTCGTCAATGCTGCTGATAACTCCGCCCTCAACGGTGCATCTGTCGCCTGCACAGGGGGAAAGACCGTCCTTTCTGAATATTCCTCTCGCTTTGAGCTGGACAATGCCGCTTTCGGTCTCCACAGTGTAAAGTCCGCCAAGGGATTCAAGTATAAGCCCTTTTTCCATTCAGTACGTTCCTTTCAAACAAGCGCCTGCAAAAGCCGATGTTTTGCAGGCGCCGCCGTAGTTTTATAAAAAGTTATCAATAAGCGTTGATGATGCTGTTCCACCAGTCATCATATCCGCCGTTTCCGTCAAGGTTCGGGTCATAGGGGTCACTGAAGCTTCCGCCGCCGATGGGCTGGGTTACTGTAGTGGTTTCCCCGGGAACGCCGAACATCTGCCTGAGCAGATCCTTGTCGAATTTAAGCTCGGTAACGGTCTGAGCAGTGAAGTCAATGGTATATTCACCGATGATGTTTGTATCGCCCTTGCTGTCCGCAGCTTCAAGAACTACCTTCTGGGTATCGGTACCCTCAACCGGAACGGAGATAGTGGAAACATATGCGATGTTATCCACGGATATTGTTCCTGCAATGTTGCCGTTGACATAGGCATTGAATGTTGCCTTGCCCTTGAGGTTGTCGGGAACTGCAAATGTGATGCTTACCTCTGCAGTGGGAAGCTTTCCTGAGCTGTATGTGAGCACTACTGTCTGGTCAGGGCTTACAACGTTGGACTCACCGTCCTCGGTAAGAGCGGGAATGCTCTGCGAAATAACGGTATCCTCTTCCTCGGCTGAATCCTCTGCCTGGAGCTGTACTGTAAAGCCCATGCCCTCCAGAGTAGCCACAGCCTCTGCTTTCTTTGTACCCACAACGTTAGGCATTACCACGTCATATATCTCGGGGCCAAGGCTTACGTACATAAGGACTGTAGAACCTATCTCCGCCTCGGCATTTCTGGGAGGATCGGTCTCGATGACCGTGTTCTTGTCGATGTCGCTGTTCTGCATTACGATGCTTACGTTCAGTCCCGCACCCTTCAGCATACTTGTAGCCGTATTCGGCTCCAGCGAGTAAACGTTTGGCACAATTACCATCTGAGGACCCTTGCTGACAACTGCCTTTACCTGGGTGTTGCCCACGATGATAGGCGTGCCTGCCTTGGGTGTATGTGAAATGATGCAGCCCTGAGGTATCTCGGAATCGTACTTTTCCTGATCTACAACCAAGTCAAAATACTGGGCATATGTGCTCTTGCACTCCTGATAGTCATATCCTACCAGATTAACCATTTCCTCGGTATCGGTGCTTCCGCCGAAATTCTTGAGAATAACGATAGTGATGAAAACCACCGCAATGATTATGACTGCCGCTGCAATAGCTGTAAGGGCAACTACGAAATAAGATGACTTGGATACTTCGGTATCCTCCTCGTCCTCATCGTAATCATCGTCCTCGTCATATTCGGGTTCCTGTATCTTCTGTTTCTGTGGCTTTGCGGTCTTCGTTTTTCTCACCTCTTTTTTCTGAGCCTTTTTCTCAGGCTCAGGATCCTTGAATCTGGGACCTGCGGGTATCTCCTCTTCCGTAACAGCCTGAACGGCATCGGGCTTGCGGAAATACTGGGTCTTTTCCTCCTCCCCTGCGGGAAGGTTATATTCAAAAACAATGCTGGGATTTCGCTTGAATTCCTCGATATCCTTTATCATTTCCGATGCGGACTGATATCGCTTTGAAGCGTCCTTCTGCATGGCTCTGAGAACTATGGCCTCCAGCCCCTCGGGAATGGTGTCGTTTATCTGTCTGGGAGGTCTGGGAGCGTTCTGCATGTGCATAACAGCCACAGCAACGGGAGTATCCGCATCAAAGGGCTTCACACCTGTGAGCATCTCGTACATCATAACGCCTACGGAGTAGATATCGCTCTTTTCGTCGGTGATATCTCCCCTTGCCTGCTCGGGGCTGATGTAGTGAACGCTGCCTATTGCCTTGTCGGAAATGGTCTTTCCCTCTTCACGGGCAAACCGTGCGATGCCGAAATCCATGACCTTTATGGTGCCGTCGGGGAAAAGCATGATGTTCTGGGGCTTGATGTCCCTGTGAACTATTCCCCTGTCGTGAGCGTGCTGCAATGCCCTCAGTATCTGGATTATGAAGTGAACGGTGTCCTTCCATTTAAGAACGCCCTGCTGCTCCATAAATTCCTTGAGGGTGATGCCGTCGATATATTCCATTACGATGAACTGGATCTTGTCGCTGAATCCAACGTCGTATATCTTAACGATATTGGGGTGGCTGAGCACGGCAATAGCCTTTGACTCGTTCCTGAATCTGCGGACGAAATCGTCGTTGTCGGCAAATTCGCTCTTGAGGATCTTTACTGCCACGACCTTGTTGTCCTCCATAAGGTCAACAGCCTTGTAAACGTCAGCCATTCCGCCGATGCCGATAAGCTCGGTTATCTCGTAACGGCCGTCCAGCTTTTTGCCGATATATTTATCCATCAATCAAATTCACTCCAATTATTTCTGTTATGGGTGTGCGTCACTTCATGAGCACAGCTGTAATATTGTCAGAACCGCCGTTGTCAAGAGCGACCTTAACAAGCGCATGAGGCACTTCCTCGGGGGGAAGATCCTTCACTGTCCTGAAAATAACGCCCTCATCGCAAAAGTTTGACAGTCCGTCCGAACACAGAAGAACAGCAGCCCCCTTGGGAAGCTCGCTTTCAAAATAGTCGGGCTCCACGTCCTGCGCAACACCCACAGCTCTGGTGATGATGTTTTTCTTCGGGTGATTTTTAAGCTGCTCCTTGGTGATATCCCCACGCTCGTAAAGGTTCATTACCATTGAATGATCCTTCGTTATCTGGGATATCTGGTGGGTGATAAGATACCCTCTGGAATCGCCCACATTCACCGTATGCAGCATATCTCCCCTGGCAATGGCAGCAACACAGGTAGTACCCATGCCCCTCCATTCGGGCACAGCCGAAGCAAGGTCATATATGACCGCATTGGCAGTCTTTACAGCCGCAACAAGGAGATTTCGTATCTTGTTGTCATCGTAATCGCTGCGGTAGCTTTTCTGAATCCTTTCGGTAATAACGGAAACAGCACGGCTGCTTGCCTCGCTGCCCGCATTTGAGCCGCCCATACCATCGCACACGACCGCAAACACAGCGCCGTCAAGCACAGCAACACCCGTGCTGTCCTGATTTTCAGAACGCTTGTGCCCTATATCTGTGTGAGTATAGACCATCATAGCCTACTTCCGTCCTTTCACCGCAAGACCCGTGCCGAAACGCCGTGATCTTTAAATTTCGTATTCCCGTCTGAGCTGACCGCAGGCTGCGTTGATATCAGCACCCAGCGTTCTTCTCACGGTAACGTTCATCCCCAGATCAGTGAGTCTCTTTGCAAACACCGCCACGCACTGCCTGTCGGCGGTATAGCTCCTCTCCTTGATCTTGTTTACGGGAATGAGATTTATATGGCAATTTATCCCACGGAGCAGCGCCGCAAGCCTGCGTGCGTCCTCCGAAGAATCGTTGACTCCGCTTATGACCGCATATTCAAAGGATATGCGCCTGCCCGTATCCCTTATGTAATCCCTGCAGGCACCAAGCAGCTCGGATATCTGCCACGCATTGTTTACGGGCATTATCTCGCTCCTGCTCTTGTCGTCCGCAGCGTGAAGGGAGACCGACAGTGTAAGTCCCGTTCTGAGCTTTGCAAGCTCCCTTATTTTTGGCACGACTCCACAGGTGGAGAGGGAAACGTGCCGCAGGCTCATATTCCTGCCCTTGGGAGATGAAAGCAGCTCCAGGAACTTTATAACATTATCGTAATTATCCAGCGGCTCGCCTATGCCCATGAGCACAAGGCTGTCCACATGCCTGCCGCTGTCCTTTTCCGCCATGTATATCTGCATGAGCATTTCCGACGGAGCAAGGTTTCTTCTGAATCCTGCAATGGTGGAAGCGCAGAACTTGCAGCCCATTTTGCAGCCCACCTGAGTGGATATGCAGATGCTGTTTCCGTGCTTATATTCCATCAGAACTGTCTCGATATGATTGCCGTCGTCCAGCTCATAAAGATATTTTATCGTATTATCCGTACAAGATTCAAGCCTTTTAGCAATATTTAGTCGTTTTATATAAAAATTTTCAGATAACTTTGTGCGAAGCTCCAAGGAAATATTAGTCATTTCTTCAAATTCTGTGACTTTTTTTACGTGAAGCCATGAAAAAATTTGTTCGGCACGGAATTTCTTCTCTCCCAGAGCGTCAAGGGCAATGATAAGCTCCTCAAGGCTGAGGGATAAAATATCGGTCTTTTCCATTACTTTTTTCCTTTCCTCATGCGGCAGATGAAAAATCCGTCGCCGCCGAACTGCTTTGAAAAAATGGCTGTCATGAATTTTCCCCGGAAGAAATCTCCCATATCCTCGGGGAACTCTTCGCCGTGAAAATCACTGTTTTCCGCAAGGAATTTTTCGATAACACACTCGTTTTCCTCTATATTCACCGTGCAGGTGGAATATACCAGAAGTCCGCCGTCCTTTACATATCGGCAGGCTGTCCGCAGGATATCCAGCTGTATCTCGGGGAGGCGCTGCGCTTCCGAAAGGGGCTTGTACCTTATCTCGGGCTTTCCTCTTATAACTCCGTATCCGCTGCAAGGCACATCGCATAGAACTCTGTCCGCCATGGGCAGCTTTTCGTTATAAACCCTCGCATCGTTGGTGACAGCTTCAATGCAGCTTATGCCAAGCCGCTCTGCTCCCTTTACTATAAGTCCCGTCCGCTTTTCGTGAAGCTCGCAGGCGAATATCCTGCCCTCATCGCCCATCATCTCCGCCATGGTGAAGGTCTTTCCTCCCGGAGCGGCGCAGATGTCGATGACCGTTTCTCCCTTTCGGGGAGAGACCGCCTTGCAGCAAAGCTGAGAGGAATAGTCCTGAACGTGATAATTTCCCACAATAAAATCAGGGTCACGCTCCACGTCCCGCAGGTCGTCACAGATGACCGCATTTTCCTCAAATTCGCTTGCCTTTGCGGATATCCCTCTGCTTTTAAGAGAAGCTATAAGCTCCTCAGATGAGGTTTTCAGCACATTTGTCCTGAGAACCGTCACCGAGGGAAGCAATGACGCTTCCACTAAAGATACTGTGTTTTCCTCGCCGTAGCCCTTGCATATCCGCCTGATAAGCTCGGCGGGGCAGGAGTATCCCACAGCCATTTTATCGTATTTATCGCCCTTAACAGGCGGTATTTTCTTACCGTCACGGATAATACTTCTCAGCACCGCATTGACCATTCCCGAAGCCGATGCCTTGCCAAGCTTTTTGACCAGGCTCACCGACTCGTTGACCGCAGCGCTGTCGGGCACATTATCCATGTACATTATCTGATAAACGCCCATCATAAGCGTTATGCGCACCTGCCTGTCAAGCTTTTGCAGGGGCTTTGAAACATATGCGCCTATGATGTGCTCCAGCGTAAGCTTCCGCTCGGTAACACCGTAAAACAGCCTTGCCGCAAACGCCTTATCCCTGTCGGAAAGGGAGTCTGATTTTGAGAACATACCGCCCAGAGCGATATTGGAGTATCCTCCCGTTTCGACTTTTTCGATAAGCTTGTATGCAGCATACCTTGCGGACATTTTATCACACCTTTACATTAAAAATCATTTATTGTTTGCGCCTGTCATCATGCGCACCAGTGACGCAAGAAGCGATGCAAGCGCCGCAGCGTAAACAAGAGTGGCAGTCCTTATGACCTTCTGCGCACCTTCAAGCTCGCTGTCATCAAGGATATTTTCCTGACGAAGAGAGGCAATGGCACGCTTTCCCGCATCTGCCTCCGAAATGAACATCACAGTCTGAAATACTGCCATTACGATAAACAGCACAGTTCCCAGCCTGATAAGCGGTTCTATAGAAAACAGTGAACCGAGAAAAAGCACGACAACAAGGAACTGCGAACATATCGCCGATACATTTTCCGCAGCGCCTGTCAGACTGTTAAGGCTGTAGCCGTCAGCCCGCTGCATCACATGACCTGCCTGATAAGCAGCCATGCCTACCGCCGCCACACTGTCACTGTCAAAGGTGCTTTCGGAAAGCTCCACTCTCATGAGCGTGCTGCTGTCTGAAAGCTCCGACCTGATACGCTCCACAGAAACATACGAAAGTCCCCTGCCGTCAAGAACAGCCCTTGCCGCCTCAGCGCCGGATATCTTTTTGGCTGTTTCGATATCATCATATTTCAAAAAAGTAAGCTTTATCATCAGACGTGCGCCGATGCTCACCGCATAGGAAAGAATGATGATAAAAAGCGTCATTCCCCAGTTCAATCCGTTCACTCCTTCGCAAATACAAGCTGTCCAAAAAAATGTTATCTTCTGCTATTGTTCCTGTTCCTTATGAGCAGCAGTCTTGCAAGGGAAGCAAGAGCCGAGAACATTGCCGCCACATATGTGAGCGCCGCCGCTGTAAGAACGCTTTTTGCACCCTTCATCTCATCATCGTCAAGGAAATGCTCTTCTCTGAGAACTTTAAGGGCACGTCCGCTGGCATTGAACTCCACAGGCAAGGTTATCGCCTGAAAAAGCACCACCGTGCAGAAAAGCAGGATACCTGCTGTAATAAGCACGTTGCTTGAAAATATTATGCCAAGTATTACCAGGGGCGTTGAAAGATTGGAGCCGAACTGGGTTATGGGGATAATGGCGCTCCTTACCTTTATGGGGCCGTAGCCCTCCGCATACTGTACCGCATGGCCTGCCTCATGAGCCGCAACGCCCACAGCCGCCACGCTGTCATTGTTATAAACGCTGTCCGACAGGCGGATAACGTTGGCGCCAGGGTCATAATGGTCGGTAAGCTCGCCGTTTATATGCTCGATGCGGATATAGGAAAGTCCGTTCCTGTCCAGAATGGCTCTGGCAGCGTCCGCTCCAGTGTATCCTCTGCTGTTCCTCACTCCGCTGTATTTTGAAAAAGCGCCCTTTACCATCAGCTGTGCAATAAGGCTGAATATCAAGGCAGGAATGAGGATTATAATTGTCTGATCCCAGTACATGAAGCATTCTCCTTTAAATCAATAAATCAAAGCTTGTTTCCCCTGAGATAATCCGCTGTTTTCATGCGCTTGCCGCCCTCTGCCTGCACCTCGGTGAAGGTGATGCCGAAGCCGTCGCCGCATACAACGGTGAACTTGTCTTTGTCGCAAATATCCCCCGCAGCATAGCCCTCGTGACGCTTTCCGTCAAGCTCGCTGTGATATACCTTTAAGCGTCTTCCCGCTATCTGTGCCACAGCGCAGGGCCATGAGGAAAGACCTCTTATCTGATCGTGTATCTCTTTTGCCGTCTTGCTGAAGTCAATGGGGCAAAGCTCCTTGGTGAGCATTGGCGCATAGCATGACATCTCATCGTCCTGCGGCTGGGGGTGGATATCCCCTGTCTTTACAGCCTTTACCGTTTCAAGCAGCACGTCCGCACCAATTACGGCAAGCCTGTCATGAAGCTCGTCGGCAGTTTCGTTTACGCCGATCTCGGTGGCAGCCTTGATGAGCATATCGCCTGTGTCAAGACCCTCGCCCATTATCATAGAGGTAACACCGGTCTCGCTCTCGCCCTTGAGTATGCACCACTGAATGGGGCCGGCACCTCTGTATTTGGGCAGCAGCGAAGCGTGGATATTTATACAATATGTCTTAGGCAGGTCCAATATACGCTTGGGAAGTATCTTTCCGTAAGCCACAACCACAATAAGGTCGGGAGCAAGCTTTTTCAGCGTTTCATATGCTTCCTCAGCGTCATCGCCCTTTTTAAGGCTTGCAGGCTGATATACGGGTATATTCTGCGAGACCGCATATTCCTTTACAGGCGGCGGAGTGAGCTTGTAGCCTCTTCCCTTGGGCTTATCGGGCTGAGAAAATACCGCCGTAACGTTTTCACCGCTTTCCACCAGAGCTTTAAGGCAGGGAACGGCAAAATCGGGAGTTCCCATAAATACAATGTTCATCGTGGCACCGCCTTTCAAAAAACTTATTCTGCGCTCTTTACTTTAACTTTGAGCTTCTTTCTTGTTTTGCGCTCCTCCTGCATATCCTCGGGGCGCACAAATTCCTCAACTATATCAACGAAAAGCTGACCGTCCAGATGAGCGTTCTCGTGGCATACGCACTGAGCGCCCAGATCCTCGAACTCTCTTTCATACCAGTTTCCGTTTCTGTCCTGCGCTCTGAGTACAGCCTTTTTGGGGCGTGTTACATATCCCCACTTGTCGGGGCAGGAAAGGCAGCCTTCAACAACGTGCTGAGATCCGCTGGTTTTGAGTATCTCGGGGTTGATAGCCTCCACCTTGTCATCATCTCCAAGGTGCATGATGAATATGCGCCTGCACATTCCCACCTGAGGAGCGGCAAGTCCTACGCCCTCTGCCTTGTCAAGGGTCTCGTGCATATCGTCGAGGAGCGTTGCCAGCTTCTCGTCAAATTTTTCCACAGGGCGGCAGACCTTTCTGAGAATAGGGTCGCCCTCAACATAGATATTGCGAAGTGCCATATTAAATTTCCTTTCAGTTACAGCGAAATATCGCCGTTCATATCAATAAAAACGGAAATCTTTCTCATCTGCCCCGCCGTTTCCGTTCTGATACCGCTTATAAAGCTGCGGAATGCGGAATTGTTGCGGCGTTTGATGATTATCCCGTAGCGGAATTTTCCGTTGATCTTTTCAAAAGTGCATTTTGACGGACCCAGCACACGTATGGGCATCTTTTCCGCCATCTTCTCCACGCCCTCGGCAATTTTCGCAGCAAAAAGCTCTGCCGCAGCCGAGACCTCCTTTTCATCAGCGCCCGAGAAGCCTATCACGCATATGTCGCAGAAAGGCGGATAGATAAGCGCCCGCCTCATGGCTATCTCCTGGCTGTAAAAGGCCGTGTAATTCTGCTGTGCCGCAAGATTGATGACGTAGTGGTCTGGAACATAGGTCTGTATTATCGCCCGTCCCCCTGCCTTTGCTCTGCCGCTTCGTCCCACTACCTGAGTAATGAGAGAGAACGTCCGCTCATAGCTGCGAAAATCCCCCGAAAAGAGAGCCTTATCCGCATTTAGCACGCCAGCAAGGGTAACGTTGGGGAAATCCAGTCCCTTTGCTATCATCTGGGTGCCCACCATAATGTCATACTCCCCGTTGCCGAAAGCGGTGAACCGCTTGTCATATGCGTAGCGGGAATATGTGGTGTCAGCGTCCATTCGCAGAAGCCTTGCCGGCATCTCGTAGCCGCAGCCTTCCTTTGCGCAATACAGCTTGGAGCCTTTGCGGAACATGGTGCTGCCGCACTTGGGGCACTTCTGCACATAGTCCTCGGAATATCCGCAGTAGTGGCATATCAGGCGGTTGTTCACCTTATGATAGGTCATTGGAACGCTGCAGTTAGGGCAGGAAACAGGCTCTTTGCAGTCACAGCAGGAAATATAGGTGTGGTATCCTCTGCGGTTAAGGAGCAGTATGGACTGCTCCCCCCTTTCAAGATTGCCGTTGACAGCCTCAATAAGCTCGGTGCTGAACACCCGTCCCGTTCCCGTCATATCGACTATCTCGGCACGGGGCATCTCAGGCTTTCTGTAAGGGTCGGCGCAGTAGCGCTCGGGCATAACAAACAGCTTTGATTTTCCTCTAAGCGCATTGTAATAGCTTTCTATGGACGGCGTTGCCGACGCACACAGAAGCACGCTCTTATGATAAAGGCACCGCCTTGCGGCAGCGTCCTTTGCGTTGTATCTGGGGCTGGACTCGGATTTGTAGGTGCGTTCGCCCTCCTCGTCCACGATTATAAGCCCTATGTTGTCAAGGGGAGCAAAAACGGCGCTTCTTGTCCCAACGACTATCCTGCACTGACCTGACTTAACCCTCTTGTACTCGTTTGAGCGCATGGAAAGGGAAAGTCCGCTGTGCATAACAGCCACAGTCTCTCCGAAAAGCCCCCTGAAACGGTTGAGCGTCTGGGGAGTGAGAGATATTTCGGGAATGAGCATTATAACGTTTCTGCCCATGTTCAGCGTGTATTCTATCAGCTTTGCGAATACGGGAGTTTTTCCGCTGCCCGTAACGCCGAAAAGCAAAGCCGCAGCA
>OGPX01001558.1_pt1 | contig 15044 bp, 11 predicted proteins | sample 1553101 | NCBI WGS metagenome assembly OGPX01 (sample SAMEA2579964, study PRJEB22360) | human gut metagenome | biome: human gut; feature: human-associated habitat; material: faeces | place: Denmark | collected 2008/2010
TATTTCGACAAGGCAGCGCAACAGTTTGCAAATTTGATGATCGAGAAGATCCAGCTGTATCTTTGTATTCAGATTGAAAAACAAAAAGGTTTATGATAACGACGATTCAGTTTAAGACGTTGGACGACTTGTATAAGTTTTACAACGACGCAATTTTTAACAGCGAGCTTTTGGAGTGTATGTATTGTGAATATTTCGTGTCACGGCGAGGCGTTCGGCTTTTTCACCGCCAACCGCTGGCGCCTATACATCTTTCCATATTGGGGGACAATAGGAAAGAACCCGTTTTTTTCTGTTGTACCCCTGAATGTGGTTGGACGATAGAGTTCCGGCATTTCAAAATTTTACCAATGACTTCCGCACTGTCACGGTTTTGGTACATGGCTTTCATAGCCTCCGTTTCTTTCATGTTTTTCTCCGCTTCCATGTAGGCGGAAAAGGAAGGTTTGAACAAGGTACGAGGACTTTCCGCCTTTTCTATGATAGCGGCTAGTTGTGCGCTTTTGTTGTTTAAATGACGCAGGCTGTCCGATACGGTTATATCCTTCCAGCAGTTCAAACTTTAAATCTGTCCAGGTACTTTGGGAATCCGTCTGAACCCATTCCGCGATGGCTTTCTCATAACCGGGTTTACCGCATGAGGAAAAAGTTTTGTTATGTGATGTGGATTGATGAAGTTACTGACCGCTCTCTGTGGAACTACAGGTCTTGACGCTGTACTGTATCAAAACAGGCAAGAGGTTACATTTGGTTTTCTCCCCTTGCTTATGTTTTGTTACTTAGGACTTATATCCTATTTTACTTCTTTCGATAACCGCATTTCGGACAGATTCCTTCCTTATTCAGCGCCACACCACATAGCGGACAACGCTCTATGTTACGCTCGGTCGAGAATTCGGCAGATCCTGCATTCACACCGCTGGTGAACGTGATTTTCGCGATGTTTAACTTGTCTTTTAACAAGTCATACACAATCTTAATCATGCCTTCCACGGTCATGGTCTCTTTGGTTACCACCAAGCGGGCTTCGGGATAAGCTGTAGCCAGTTCCGTCTTGAAGGCCTCGCCCTTCATCTTGTTTTGCGGATGGCCGTTTTTAATACCTTGTTTCTCATATACGTCAAGTATGGCGGGTAATAGCGGATCATCCTTGCGGAGTACCAAGGCATGGTCGAAATTTTTTAATACTTCCCATGCCACTTTTTGGATCTCGTTACAGGGGTAAACCATGTTCACGCCCTCATTGATTGTATCCTCCACTTCAATGGTCAACACGCCCGTGTGTCCGTGGAGATACTGCGCTTCACCCTGGAAGCCATAGAAACGATGTGCATATTGCAAATCGAATGTCGTAATACTTCTCATATCAATATTGGTTATTTTTCACTGCGACAAAAGCAATGAAAATTGTTATAATAAATTTCTATATTAGACTATGCCAAACCGGAAGAACCAGATCTCATCAGCGTTTAAAAATCAAGAACGCTTAATATCTTCCTGAAATAAATTTTTGTTATTTATATAGATACAAAGTTCGGAAATAGCGACTATTACCCCATGTTCCAAATAGGACTATATTTGGTTAATTGCGACACAATTTTAATTTTTTAGTTTCTTATTTGATCCTAAGTGAACTACCACTAAGTCTTTAGCTTAGCAGTAGTTCACTTAGTCTAACCTAGACTTATCTATGAAAAATACTTTTGTATGAGATCCGTAGGGGAGCGTTTCGACAAATAGCAGTTATCGGGCTTTCCGAATCTGGTGTAAAAAAATGTTGTAATTTTCTTCTTATTAGAGATAACAGCAATCGTTTCACAAGTTTTTGTTTCTGATGCCGGCTTACCCGAGACTACGAAAGACTGCGCATTGTCACCTACAAAATCCAGACAAACTTGTATGTGTTGTCTATCAGTGTATCTTGTCTATACAAAAAGATAAGGAAATAAGAAACAAGTGTCTTGATCTTCTAAAATTTTCTTTTCCTTCAGTTTCTCGTATAATTGTTCAATAGATTTAGTGCCTATGCCAGGCATTTGGTATAAAGCATCAAATCCGTTATATTTAATGAATCTTAAAAGATCTTCTAATTGGTAGATATTATATTTCCTGAATGCACGTAAGGCCCTAAAGTTTATATCCAGTTTACTTAAAGGAATACTTAATAGATCCACATATTCCGCTGGAATATCCTGCTCTTTCCAAACAATCTTTACATATCTGAAATTCTTTTTTGGAACCTCCTCAGAATGTGTCAAAAGAAATTCATTATTCCGGTATTTGATATACATATGGTCTAACTCTCGTTTTAATTCTGAATAAGGTCTCCACTTCAAATGGATCTGTCGGATCCCCCTTTTATACATGGATACCAGGTTCTTGGACGAGATGCCCGTTATCCGTGAGACACTTTGGAGATCCTCACCCGAAGATAGGGAGCAAAAGACTTCCCGTGTTTGTTTGTCCTCAATCAGTTCTGCCATCTCCTTTACAATCTCCCTGTAAACCGGTAAGCTTACCACAGGCAATAGCTCTATATTATGTACATCTGTCTTCTTGTCAAATTTTACGTTATGAATATTTTCCAATTTCCTCATTTCTAAATCCATCTATCTTTATTTTTCTTTCTCAACTCGCTGGGGGACATCCCGAACATCCTTTGACAGTATGCCGTGAAATGTGAAGACGTACTGAAACCAAAATATCCGGCTATCTCTTTAAAAGAGAGCTCAGGGTTATTAATCATCTCCTGTATTTGTTCCGCTTTTTTCTTCTGGATCCATTTATAAGGGCTTTCCCCAAAACAAGAATGAAACTTCCGGTTGAAAGATCGTTCTGATATATGGCATAAGTTAGCAAGTTCCTTGATTGAATTTGTTCTTTTGTAATTATCCAAGACAAATCTTTCAAATGATTCCCCGATATTGGTTGATGCGGAAAAAAAAGCTGCCAGTTCTTGCTTTGTGTAAAAACCCCTTAAGACTAGGAGTAGTTCCTGCTGTTTCAGTGAATGCATATGCCTACAAAGTAATCTTGCATCCAGATACAAGTTGACGGACTCCAATACATTCATTAATGGACTTTTGATCGGAAGAATAATATCTTTTATATCCGTATCATTCTCTTTGGAAAGCAAAGAGTTTAAAAACAACTTATTACATACATTCAAGTGCTTATCCCAAAACAAAAGAATACATCTTGAACTTGTTATGGATTCTATCTGGGCTTTCATATTCTGAGGTATGTATAACATCTGTCTCTGCTCCATTTCCCCCTCATAAGATTTCCCTAAATCGAAATTCACCCGGCCTTGAATCACAAAGAGCGCACAGGATGACTTGCTGTTGTCAATCTGGTATACATCATCCTTGTCTAGTTGGTGGCAAGAGAATCCGGTATCTGAACTCATCTGATAATTCGGACAACATAGATGTTCTCTTAAATATAATAGTTTCACTTTCTTCTTTCAAACTGTTTTATATACCCGTACAGGCGTTACCTGCACGGGTATTTTCTATTCAGGTAAATATTGTTTATAGTCATCTGTTATATCCGGGTCGATGACCGGACGTACAGAGAAGGTCATACAACGCCTGTAAGTAGCGTTCGCATTGGAAGCGGATGTCCAACCCGCGGCAGATCCAATGGAATTGAGCAGATAACGGCCCGCATGAGTATCGCTCCTGGCCTGTGCCACGGCGAAAATGACCTCATTCCCTCCCGTTTTGTTGTTCAAGAAGGAGCCGTCATAAATACTTCCGGGCAGAGGTGTCTGTATTCCGGATTTGCTCTCGTAATAATATGCGTATCTCACAGTCACGGCCTCTTTTTGTGACATGATCCGGAATCCGTAAGGGGAAGGGTCAAATACGGTTTTTCCTCCTACATCCTCCGGATTCCCTGTCAGGGAAGGCTGGTTCCATGGATACAGGAACACCCAGCGATCTTTGAAATTACTAACCGACCCATGCGGGAAACATTCATACAGCCAGAAACTTTGATGGGAGACGATCGAGTTTGGCCTTTCGATACTTTGCTTCATTGTCATGGCGGCCCCCCTTGCCTCTTGAGGGTCATTACGGCCATAGTCCAATCTGTCCCCTTTCTGTTCCCAAAGGAAATCAAAAGACTTGCCGTTGCCGTCATAGAAGTTCGTATTGACACGAACATCATGTGCCGGGAACGGGTCTTTCCTGCCCCATTGGTATTGCATGCCAAATTCCCTAAACGCATTGTCACTATACTGTGAATGAACCTTCTCGTAAGCCCCCAACAGATGCGACATCAATTGAACCGTCTCCGGTCCGTCTCCTCCATATTTACCGACCTCCAATACTGTTGGATACTTGTCAACTATCCAGATGTGCCAGGACCAAAGTGTCGGATTCCCCTTGATCTTTCCTGACTTGATCTCTATCAACACATTTCCCGGGGTCTGTCCAGGTTTGAGATAGATATATGACCCCGGACCGGAACCTCCTTGTTCGGATAATTCACTGAGTCCTGCTCGCTCTATGTCATTCTGCCCGTCGGGCTTTTGAATGTCCGTCCACACGATATTGACTTTCCAGTCATCATCTTCATCCAGTTTATTCAGCATGAAGTCTGATCTGCTTCCGGGAAGCCCTTGCTTACCACTCAAAACAGCGTCATGGTCCAGAAGCTTGTTATAATACCTATAGGCGGTATTCACGCGGGAAACGGGGATAAAGATCCCTTGCTTTGCACCTGCTTTGAGCATATAAGTATTCGCTTCAGGCTGCACTATTCCGGAAACCAGTTCCACCTCGAACTCTCTCTCAGGGAAAAGACCGTCAGGGGAATAAATTTTGAATCTCACCTTACCAGAGTAAAGACGTGAGGTTGTGATATCGTCAACAGCCGTGAAAGAAACTGGTTTTCCGGAAAGAGAAGGATCCTTCTCATAGAAAGGAGCGAACGTCTCTATCACATCACCCGCTCCGTTATCGGACAAAGCGGAAACCAGTTCGATCTTGTATTCGCTGTTGGCCTTGACATAATATTGCTTCTGTTTGCCGTCCATCAGATAGATACTGTTGCTGGACACCAGCAATGACTGATGCAGCCATTTGTCGAAGAAGGGGATGGCATTATATTCTTTCTGCAAGAGGCTGAGTTTTCCCGATGCGCTTCTATCGGTTCCCGCATGTGTGACGGTGAAGATATAAGTAGTATTGAAATTATCGAAATACTCCAGATTCTCCGTGATATCGGGAGCTGTCACCGTGTATCTCCATATCCCTCCCGCAAGTTGATCCGCTTTCTCTATTTTGAACGGGTTGGCGGCTTCGGCATGGAAAACGGGTTCCAGGTCATGGGGCTCTGTCTTCACATAGAAAGTGACCTTGGCACCGGCCTCTTCCGCCGTAAGTGTTTGTCCGTCTTTCGTTACCACCTTACCAGGCTGCCCATAGCTCTCTCCGTACTGGTTGACCTCGATAAATTCTAGCGGCTGGCTGCACGCCTCGTCCGCGAAGATCCGTAGGTTGACATTGATATCCTTGGACTGCTCAAAGCCAAGGAACCATTTCATACGGCCCGCTTTCACATAAGCGGCTTTCAGCGCATTCTGGGCATCTTCTGTTTTTTCCGGCCACGTGCGGTCCGTGTCCACCTGCTCCGTGACCGTAAAGGTCACTATTTTCTCGTCGGTCGGTGCTGACTTTCCTGGTTCCGAGGGCTTTATGGAATAGCTGATCCATGCGGGCAGCCCCTCTACCGTGAACCCCTCGGGCCAGGAAGTCTGCACTTTCGCCGTCAGGCTACCTCCCTCCCTATAAAAAGTGAAATGATCATCGCTGACCCCCAGCATATATTGCCCGTCATACTGTACGTTGGACATTGTGGACTCGTTCCATACCACGACATTGTACATGATATTGGCGGCCGGCCCTTTCTTTGCGTCCTCTTCCGTGTCGAATCCCGGGCCACCCACCGCCGTGATGTTCACCAAGTAACGGTGGTTTCGCAGTAAGGGTAGGTACTCGTATGTAGCGTCGGCCTCGGTTCCCGTACGTTTCAAATAATCTATTCGGAAGAATGTCTCCTTGTCGGGACGACTCTTGTCCGCGCCAGTCAGTCCGACAACGATATAGGGGCGTCTCAAGTAATTTTCCGTATCCTCTTCCGGGAGCGTTTCTCCGTTGGCTCCTTGCGTGGCACCCGTCGGCGTGTTGACCGCCTCCGGGACATAGACTTCACGCAATAATATTTTCTCATCCACTATGGCGGATGTCCTGTCGGGCCTTCCTGTCACGGCCGGAGCGGGATCAGGAATGGAAGGCTGTTTCGCCTTTCTATTGGCCTGATCCCAATAAGTCTCGCTCTCGAACGGAGAGATCCGTCCTTTTGTATTGGTATTATAAAAAAATACCTTAGTCAGTGTTATCCCCTCAATGCCCTCGGCTTTCTCGTCAAACGTGGAAGCCCCTTCCGACGTGTCACTCAGTTTAAGCCCTACATCTACACGTGCCACGGCACGGATCAGGTAGATGGTCCCGAGTTTTGGAACGGCGCCGGAACTGTGATCCACCTTGACCGGATCCGAGACTCCCCACATCGGGAGCTCTCCGTCCTTCCATTCCCCCTTGTCGGGCATGGAGAATGTGAAAAGTTCCATAATCTCTTCCCGTGTTTTTCCGGTCCACTCTTCCGCCCCGGCCTCGTCTGACGCGGCGATATTGGCCAGCATCACGAAAGTGCTGGTATTGCCCGAAGGGGTATTTTTCGCCAGCAGGGTCATGGTACCCTTGCTTTTCTTATCATCCGGGTCACCGGAAGGAATGAAAGATGTCACTTTGGCCTCGTATGAGAACTTATTGTCTTTGTCAAACACAAGTACCCTGATCCTCTCCGCCGCCGTCTCGTTCTCTCCCTCCGGCGTAAGGGAGCGGGTCAAGGGATTCCGAAGGCCAAGCCCCTCGACGGACATGGTGACAGATCTCCAGCCATCCTTGGCCGGTACTTCCGTCCCTCTGTCTCCATGCTCATCAAAAGGGTCGCTGCACCCTTGTATGAGAGGTATTCCCATAAATATCGCCAAGAAAGCGAATAGCAAAGTGTAATGTTTGATTCTCATATGTATCTGTTCTTTAAACTGTTTCTCTTTTTGATGACATGAGTGGCGTCTTTGTTACCAGGGGATGGCCACCTCCGTATCCTCCCATTCATCCACGACAACGTCGTACTCCATGTTCTTGGTCCCTTTCAGCGTGGAGAAGACACGGTAGATGGTATTACGACGGATATTGTAATATGCCTTGTCATCTTGCCCAAGATCCGGGTTATGGAGCTCGATCTTGTACGTCTCATCGGGGTCTCCCGTCCGGTAATCGATGGATAGTACCAAGGCCAGCGCTTCCTCTTTCCCGTAGACTCCCGGGGCCACGTAGATATAGCGAGGTGTCTCTCCCGTATATGGGAGCAGCCTTCCTTTACATTTGGCCACAAAGGCGGATTCTCCGGAGCCCTCGTTGACACCTTCGTGAAAACTGGGCCTTTCCGGTAACAACAGGGGATCTCCCGTGTAGTCCACCCCCCTGATATCCGGGTTACCGCCACCGGTGGCGGTATATTCCCCGGCGGAAGGCAGGACGGAATAACCGCTGGTCTCATTATTCAAGGAGAGTTTCGTCACTCTGGAAAGCGGTAACAAGGGAGACAGGTAGTTTCCCGCGTCATCAACCGTCGTAAGGATAAACTCGACACGGGCATGCGTGCGTTCCAGGAGTATGCTAGGTGAAAGGGTTACCCTGTCATTGCCGCCTATATTGTCCGGAACGTGAAAATTACATTGGCCCACCATGGGAAGATACTTCCGGTTTTCTCCTTGCAGATCGTCGGACGTGAAAATCTCGGTTTTCTCCGTCAGCAGTCTCGGATCCGGAATCATATGCTCTTCCCGGATCTTTTTCAATCCGGATTCGCAATTGACCAATAAGACAAAATTATAATTACCACCCATCAGCTCCAGGTCCAGGGCTATATCGGGGTCCCCTACGTTTATTCCTCCCATCTCTCTCATCTCGAAATGGTCAATGCCGGTTATACCCGCCAGTGGATTGGCAGTGCCTTGGGGATAATAGAAAATGACTTTCTCCGGAGAGGTTCCGATGTTCTTATAAGCGAAGAGTAGGACATGCTTGACGGTTTTCTCGTATTCCTCCGCACCGATATAGTTCTCCTTCCATTCCCCCCCTGAACGCACAGAGGCTTTCGTCATCCGGGAAGCACCGGTGCCCTTGTTCATTTCCGCCACGATCCGGATAGGAATACCCGCGAGGGATCTTTTCATATCTTCCGTATCTGGCGAGCATCCGGTCAATTGTACAATTACCACGCAGGCCGCTGTCAACAACCTTATCACAGTTCCGTATTTCATTATATATCGTTTTTTATAATAATCTCAACTCCTTTCTGATACCACACGGATCTTAAATCTGTCCTGAGATGATATCAGCACCTAGCTCTACGGGACGGGAGACGACATTCCAATCCAAGACGGTCGCCTGTACCAGTGTCCATGTTTCCTTCTCGTACTTGAGTTTCAGAGTTATGGGAAAATCATGGTCACACTCCAGGCTATACGGTGGTTCTCCCGAATCACCCCGGAACATGATGATGTCATCCACCAGATTGGCGGTATAAAGGATCTCCCCGGTTGTCTTGTTGACTAGGGATACGAGCGTGTTCCTGCCTTCCTCCAGCTTCATCAGCGTAAAGTCAGCTTTTAACACCCCGTCCGTATCACGTGTGGCTTCGGCCACGTACTCAAAACGTTCGCAAAGGGCGATCTGCCCGTTAAAGTCATAAACACCGTTGTCATCTTCTATCCTTATGACGAATTCCTCGTCCATAGGGAATGGATCGGGGATGCGCCGGATGGTAAAATGTACCCGGTATGTCAGTTCCCGCATATTGAAGGACACCCGTTCATATACGCTTCCCAGATTCTCCCGATTCTCCAGCGATATGGAAACGAGCCCGACATACAGAGGCCCTGAGGCTGAAGAGACCCTTCTGTCTTTCAACCGTAGCGCGACCCACATTTCCTGCTTGGTCGTGACGCCTTCCTTGAAACCAGAAAAATCATAAGCCTCTAGGTCACGGCCTCCCCATGCGACAAACGTAAGTTTCCCCGTATGCCGCAAAGTGACGGGCAAGGAATAATCCGCCGAAAGAACCGCCTTCTTATCGGAGAATTCGCTCACCAGCACATCTTTCTCGTCAAAGGCAAATACCCGGACCTGCCTGATATCTGACGGATAATTAGGAAATTGTTCGCAAGGGGTCTGGCTGTAAAAATGGAAATTGACGCCTTGCGGACAATCACTCAAATTGTCGAATACGGCTGAATCGCAACCAATAAGACAACAGGCCAGCAGCATGATAAATGTGACAGGATGTACGCTTCTGATTCTCATTTGATATAGCTTATATTTGGATTATTAACCGTTTGAGGTTAATTTATTTGTCTGTTGGAGAAAGAAGGGGGAAAGACTCCCCCTTCCCTCTCAGAAGGTTATGTAAGAAATTGTTGACTGAGTTTACCTCTTATCTAAATATTATTCAAGAACGACATCACGTGAGACGAGGTTCCACTGGAGCACCTTGGCTTCGACACGCATGTAGGTCTCTTCTTTCTCGATATCCGGATTTTCAGGATTTGTCGGTTCAGTAGGATCTGGATCAGGCTTCGGCAGATACGGATCTTTAGGATCGGAAGGATCCCACGGCATACCTAGGCCCTGGAAAGCCGTAATTGTCAACAGATAGGTGTTGTTACGACGAGCATCAGCGTTCACTACCGTCTTTCCATCAGCGGCTGTTTGACGGTTCCACAACGCACGGTACGCGCATTTTCCATCTTTATAGGTATAGGCTTTTTGATTCGGATTCAACTGGCTTTTCTTTGCGGCATCCTTGCTGGCATAGATCAGCCCATCACCTTCTCCTCGATAGAACGTCTCGCCCTTTACCCCGGGTTTACTGATTAACTTATTTTGATCTTGATCCCAATGTAATACCTCGTTTGGAGTATAAGTCGTATAGACCTTGGCATACGGTAGGCGATAGTAACCGAAATTCTTATTGTCAGGTGTGAGTGCCTCCTTTTTTACGGAATTCTCCAAGAAATAAATACCTGCCACCTTTTTAGCCTCGGTAGCATTTGCCGCAACCTTCTTGGCCACGTACATGCCAAGCTTATCCGCTGTTGGAGTCTCTTCCGGCAAGAGGTTTCCCAAGCGGATCAAATGCTCCTTGGCAGTACCGTTCGGATTTTGGGCGTCACTAAAGTCTGTATAATCATCAATGGCGGATGTGAAATCTTTGTAAAGCCCGTTTCCCTCTGTGATTGTACGATCTCCCGCATGGTTGCGGAAAAGATATGTCTTTGCGGCACCGTTGATAGCCGCATACGTGAGGTTATCAAGATCAACACTACCTTTTCCGTCAGCGGTTGTTGCGTCCAAATCCGCCCCTTTTGCGACCATGCCCTGCGACACGACACGTTCCATGTCAAAGGAGAATACATTCTGAGCCTCTCCCGTGCCTGTCTTGACTGTTTCCTCGGAGATATTGTCCTGGATGGTTTTCTGCTCGGCCTTCGAGGTCATCACGAACTTATTATCCGTGGCGAGAGTCTTGATGTCGGTCACCGCGGTAGCCGTACTTCCATACACATAGTTCGTGGCCGTTGCGATACCGGGCTCAAGAGTTCCCCTGTTAAACAACAACGCCATTGCTTGGGAGCCCGAGTTGGCTTTCCATGGAGCGACCGTGTAAGTGCCGGTCGTTGCCGTTGCCCAGAATTTATTCTCCTCGTCAGCGCTTCCTAGCGTCCAGTCCCGAGGCAGACCGGGAGAGATAAACCGTAAAGACTCAAGTGTGCTCTCCTCATTTCTACCCGCGTAATCTCCCTGGCTGTCATTTACCGCCCTGGTCATGACATCTTTCATGGTAGATATGTACATTCCTACGAATGTGCTTCCTTCGGTAGGATCCCCTACCGGAGGAACATCGTCATTATTACAAGCCGTCATGCCTAAACCTAGGACAGCAACGCCTGCTAAAATAAATTTGTTTACTTTCATAACTTAAAAAATTAGTGAATAAATAAATTAACTGTTGTTATATAAAGTCTTAACTTTATTCATAAGCGTTTTCGCCATAGAAAGCCCTGGCACGGTCATCCCCTTGCTTATAGGCCTCCTTCAATAATTCTTCCGCTTTTCTCCAGTCTCCCTTGATATGATAGGCGATCGCCATCGGGAAAAGGGCCCGGCTGTCGTTCTTCACGTCGTTCAACACCCGTAAGGCACTGTCTGCCTTTTTCCCGTATTTTAGCAAGGCATTGGCATAGTTTAGTGACACTACCACATCATCAAGAAACTGTTCGTACGCCTTTAGGAAGACTGGGAGAGGATTTTCCCCCCGCATGAGATAGATTTCCGAGAGTTGGTACATCTCGTGTGAGCTCAGACATTCCGGCCTCGTGGCAAATATTTCAGGTAACTCCTCCTGGGTATAAGCCCTTACGTCGAAACTGAAACGAAAGGTCGTACGGCGGAGTTGCGGATAAAACTCTTTCAGGAGGATGCCGTAGGTCCTGCCGTTGTCCAAGTTACGTATGGCGGACTCTCGTTCCGTATCCGTTGGATATCGGTCTATGATAGACAGCAATTTCTCTTTATTGGATAGGGGAGAAATGCCTACGAGCTTTTTAAGGCCCTCCCAATCCTCTCCAGTACCGACCGTCCGGTAAGTCGCGGCCTTTTTAAGCCCGGGGTATTTTCCGGAGATATAATTCGAGAGCGCTAGGGTACGCCCTTCCGCCAGTGACTGGTTATATTCCGCTTTACCCTCGGGAGAAGCGAAGCCCTCAATGAGGACCTCTTTTAACTCGGCCCCTTTTATTTCCAGACTTCTTGATATGAATTCTTCCAGCCGGGCGAGCTCCTGTCCGTTATTAGCGAAAGCCTTGCTCAGCTCGTAGCTCGCCACGGGAAAAGTGACCTTGCTGTCAAAGGAGTCTTTATAATACTTGACCGCCACCTTTTCCGGCTCGAGGAAATCATACGCATAATCCTCCTCCTTGAAAACAGGCAGGTCAATGACAGCCACGGTACCTTGATTCTCACGTATGCCACAACCCACACAACCGAGCAGTTCCTCTCTCACCGTCACATGGGCATCCGTCATCCAGCGTTCGAACGAGACGGATTCCTGAAAGGAAACCCCCTGCTCCTCTATGTCCGAAAAAGGATGGAGCTCATTGTCGAACCGAGATGTCCTGGAATTCTCACCGAGAGCCTTCGACCGCGTAATGGCCTTATATCGTATCCTGCCTGCGATACCGACAGGCGCGAAATCGATCCTGTCATCCCCACTGGCGGAAACCAGTGATGGATAGATGACAAGAGCGTCCTGTGACTCCAACCGGGTCATGGCGTCCACATGCAGGGAAAGACGCAGGCTTTTTCCGTTCGCGCTCCGCTTGACCCTCACGTCATATCTCCAATGTAATGGTGATAGGTTCCGCTCAACGACCTCTTGGGCCTGCCCGAATATAGCCGTCAAACCAAGGCAGGCACAGACTGCTGACAGCTTTATGTAATAATGCATCGATCTCATTGACTTCATGTTTTTATATCCTACACCTATTTTGCCCAAGGCCTGTTTTATTTAAGTATATAAATAATAGAGAGAGAGACTCTTGTTGGGCCGAGGTAATCGGCTCCTCCCTTCTCCATCCTTTGTCCGCAAGCCGTACATTTGAACTTGTCATATCTCACGTGTGCATATCCTATCCCCAAAGCGGCTTCCAGGCTGAACCTGTCGGATAGGATCCAATGATAACCAGCGCTGATGCCGCCACCGTAGAAATAGCCCTCATAACGGTGCGCCTTCATCTCTTTATGCTTGTTCTGAAGAATAAAAGGGATGTTTATCCCACCGACATTCATCTGGCCTCCATGCGCATGCAGTCCGAGAAACCAACCGTTGAATCTCTCGCAAGCCCAATATCGTATCTCGGGTTGCACAAGCCAATGGCTCCATTTCCTTGTCTTGTATCCATCTGCGGTGGGATCGTTCTCATAGAAGAAAAAATTCATGCCCACTTGGGTATCCAAGGTCCATTTTTCCCCCAGAGAGAACTCCAGCGAGAGGTTGGGAGTCAACAGCGCATCGTATACGAGATTGTTCTTTATCGCGACCCTTTGTGAAAAAGCTTGCAAACTGAATAACAGGAAGAAGAAAAAAATACTTTTTTTCATTTTGACTCTGATATTATTTTTAGCAACCGAACCACTTGGTTCATAACGTTAATTTTTGATGATACAAAGTTATAAAAGTATAATACTACACTTGTTACATAAAACGGACAATTTGTTATCTATAAAAGTCATTTTGAATAAGTTATCTCTGTAATATCAACGATAAGATATAATTCTTGATCTTTTCTGCTATTCCAAATGTGGTAATGGTATAAGATTTCATCATACCACAAATCCTCAAATCATATCTGTAGCCGTGTCTTTTTATTCCATTTATTCCATGCACGTGTAGTGATATCATCAAAACGTACATTTAGAGCGGTATTCCCTTTCGAGGCTGATTAAAAGAAGGGCGTGAACAGCTTGAGCGTCCATTCCATCGTGATGTTCATCGGCTGTATTCCTCTTTTTCCGGAATCCAGCTGTCTACCAAATCCCTATGCCCATCCATCCACTGGCGTACGGCTCTAGTCTCGGTCCCGCTGGTTTCCTCTATGGCCCGCATCAGGGAGCTGATCTCGGTATCGGACAGGTGGATATTTCCCAAAAGGGCGGCAGCGAACGGATGCTCCTTACTGAATCCTTTCCTAGCGATGGAATGGATTTGCTCGGCCTCCCCATAAACGTTTCTCGAGTCTTCCAGCACCCTCAGGCGAAAGCGGTCAAACATCCAGTGCGGGGTCCAGCCGGTCACGACGATCCATTCCTTCTTGTCGATGGCCTTCTTCAGCAATGCCGTCATGGCGGGACCGCTGGAGATCATGAGCCTGTAATCCAGGCCGTATTCAGGGATGGCTTTCTCCGTGCATTTCATGATGCCGGTACCAGCGTCAATCCCCACGATCTCCCCGGAAAACCGCCGGGTATGGGCACTCAGTTCCTCAATCGTGTGGATCGGGACATATTCAGGTACCACAAGCCCGATACGGGCGCTGTCGTATATCTGCCCGAGGATTTCCAGCTTACCATCGTATTTCTGAAAATAATCGGCATGGGTCACCGGCATCCAACTGTCCATGAACACGTCAGTCTTGCCTCTTGCCAGAGAGGTGAATATGGGGGCGATGTCCGCATTCAAAAGTTCGGTCCTGTATCCCTGTTCCGAGAGGATCTCCTTGGCCAGATAAGTGACCGCTATCCCTTCCGCCCAATTCGCGTAGGCGATGCGGATTTTCTTGTCGGATATGTTACCGCACGAGAAGAATATCGTGACGGCCAGCAGGGTCGTGAAAAGTATCGTTCTGTTTCTCATAATCATTCTGTCTTTTATTATATGTGTCATTCCTTTTGTTTTTTTCGAGCCATTCCCTGCGTGATCCGGTCAAGTACGATCGCCAGTATCACGACGGCAATACCCCCCTCAAATCCCATGCCTATCTTCATCTGGGTGATACCTTTCAAGACCACTTCCCCCAGGCCTCCGGCTGAGATCATGGCGGCTACCACCACCATGGAGAGCGACATCATGATGGTCTGGTTGATACCGGCGAGAATGGTGGGTAATGCCAATGGCAGCTCCACCTTGAACAGGAGCTGGCTGGGAGTGGCCCCGAAAGAGCGGGCGGCTTCCACCACGTTCTTCGGCACCTGCCGGAGGCCCAATGCGGTGAGCCTCGCTACCGGAGGCAGGGCGAAAATGATCGTGGCGAAGGCTCCCGGTACCGTTCCCAGTCCGAAAAATAGCACCGCTGGTATCAGATAGACAAAGGGCGGCCTGGTCTGCATGCCGTCAAGCACGGGATACCT
>OGPX01001566.1_pt1 | contig 14981 bp, 9 predicted proteins | sample 1553101 | NCBI WGS metagenome assembly OGPX01 (sample SAMEA2579964, study PRJEB22360) | human gut metagenome | biome: human gut; feature: human-associated habitat; material: faeces | place: Denmark | collected 2008/2010
GCCGTTATATCGGTAAAACATCCCGATCCACGATTTGAGGGGCAGACAAAGACTAAGCTTGACAATCAGGATGCAAACCGTGCCACTGCAAAGGTCACAAATGACGAGGTACCTTTGTTTTTTGATAAAAATCTGGAAATATTAAAAACGGTTATAAGCTGTGCAGAAAAAGCAGCAAAAATCAGAAAAGCGGAGGAAAAAGCAAAAACAAATCTGCTTACAAAACAAAAGTTTTCATTTGATTCAAATGGAAAACTTGCAAACTGTGAGAGCCGTGATGCATCTAAATGCGAAATATTTATAGTTGAGGGAGATTCTGCCGGAGGCTCAGCCAAAATGGCAAGAAACCGTATGTATCAGGCTATAATGCCTATAAGAGGAAAAATCTTAAATGTTGAAAAGGCAAGTATAGACAAAGTGCTTGCGAATGCAGAGATAAAAACAATGATAAATGCGTTCGGCTGCGGTTTTTCGGAAGGATACGGCAATGACTTCGATATAGAAAAACTTCGCTATGATAAGATAATAATCATGGCCGATGCCGATGTTGATGGAGCACATATTTCAACACTTCTTCTTACACTCTTCTTCAGATTTATGCCGCAGCTTATTTTGGAGGGACATGTGTATGTTGCAATGCCTCCTCTTTATAAGGTGATTCCGCAGAGAGGAGCGGAAGAATATCTTTATGATGATACAGCACTCGAAAAATACAGAAAAACACATAGCGGAGGCAGATTCACACTCCAAAGATATAAAGGTCTTGGAGAGATGGATGCGGAACAGCTTTGGGAAACAACACTAAATCCCGAGACAAGAATGTTAAAGAGGGTTGAGATAGAAGATGGCCGAGCTGCCAATGATGTGACATCACTCCTTATGGGAAGCGATGTTCCACCGAGAAAGGAATTTATATACACACATGCCAATGATGCGCAGCTTGATGTTTAGTATAGCGTTTTTAAATTAACTAAACCATATTACTTGCCTATTTTCCCGATAGCACATGCCAAAAATCCTCAGCGTAGCCCGCTACGCCTACGTTTTTTGACATGCACTTTCTGAAAAATATTCTGCGTAAATGGTTCAGTTATTTAGAAAACGCTATACTAGTATAGTTATATAATGGAGAAAAATAATGGATAATAATATAATTCAGACTGAATATTCAGATTTGATGAAAAAATCATATATTGATTATGCTATGAGTGTTATAATCGCACGTGCGCTTCCGGATGTAAGAGACGGATTAAAGCCGGTTCAAAGAAGAACACTCTATGATATGCATGAGCTGGGAATAAAATACGATAAGCCATATAGAAAGAGTGCACGTATCGTCGGAGATACGATGGGTAAATATCATCCGCACGGTGATTCATCGATCTATGATGCCATGGTAGTGATGGCACAGGAATTTAAAAAAGGGCTTCCACTTGTAGACGGACACGGAAATTTCGGTTCTATTGAAGGTGATGGTGCGGCTGCGATGCGTTACACGGAGGCACGTCTTGCGAAGGTCACACAGGAGGCATACCTTTCGGATCTTGATAAGAATGTGGTTGATTTTATACCTAATTATGATGAAACTGAAAAAGAACCTGAAGTTTTACCGGTAAAAGTGCCTAATCTGCTCATAAACGGAGCGGAGGGTATTGCTGTAGGAATGGCGACAAGCATACCACCACATAACCTTGGTGAAGTTTTGGATGGTGTCATAGCATATATGAAAAATCCTGATATAACTACAGGTGAGATGATGCAGTATATACCTGGACCGGATTTCCCGACAGGAGGAATAGTTGCAAATAAAGATGACCTTCCTGCGATATATGAAAGCGGTCAGGGAAAAATTAAAATCCGTGGAAAAGTGGAGGTCGAAAAAGGAAAAGGTGGAAAAGACCGCCTTGTCATAACGGAGATACCATACACTATGATCGGTGCAAATATCGGAAAATTTTTGAATGATGTGTATGGACTTGTAGAGTCGAAGACAACAAACGATATAGTAGATATAACTAACCAGTCTTCAAAAGAGGGAATAAGAATCGTACTTGAATTAAAAAAAGGTGCAGATGTTGAGGCGCTTAAAAATCTTTTATATAAAAAGACGAAGCTTGAAGATACATTCGGTGTAAATATGCTTGCGGTAGCAGACGGAAGACCGGAGACAATGGGGATTATCCCTATAATAAAGCACCACGTAAATTTCCAGTATGAGATCACAAGGAGAAAGTATGAAACACTTCTTGCAAAGGAAAAGGAAAAAGAAGAGGTGCAGGAAGGTCTTATAAAGGCATGCAATGTCATAGACCTTATTATAGAGATCTTAAGAGGAAGCCATGATCTTAAGAAGGCGAAGGCATGTCTTATTAACGGAGAGACAGAAGGGATCAGATTTAAGTCAAAAGCATCAGAGGGAATGGCTAAGCAGCTGTGTTTCACAGAGCGTCAGGCATCTGCAATACTTGAGATGAGACTGTACAAGCTTATAGGACTTGAGATCGAGGCTCTAATAAAAGAACATGAGGAGACTATTGCAAGGATAGCGGAATATACAGATATTCTTGCAAACAGGTCATCAATGGCAAAAGTTATAATAAAACAGATAAAGTCTTTCAGAAAGGAATATTCGCATGAAAGAAGAACTGTTATAGATAACTTAAAAGAAGCAGTCATTGTAAAAAAAGCAATAGAAGAAACAGACGTTGTATTTCTTATGGATAGATTCGGATACGCCAAAACTGTTGATAAATCTGTATATGAGAGGAATAAGGAGACAGCTGATTCGGAAAATAAATATATTTTCAAAGTAAAAAACACAGGTAAAATCTGTATTTTTACAAGCACAGGGGATCTGCATATCATAAAAGTACTTGATCTTCCATACGGAAAATTCAGGGACAAGGGAACTCCTATAGATAATGTAAGCAATTATGACAGCAGCAAGGAAAACTTTGTCTGCATATGTCCACTTGAGGCTATCATGGATAAGAAAGTGCTCTTTGCAACAAAGACAGCTATGATAAAGCTTGTTTCAGGAAGTGAATTTGATGTGAGCAGGAAAACATCGCTTGCAACAAAATTGTCTGATGATGATGAAATAGTTTATATAGGTGTTGTGGATGAAACACAGACAATGGTAATGCGCACTGTAAAAGAAGTATTTCTTAGAATATCATGTGACACAATTCCTGAAAAGAAAAAGGCTGCTGTGGGAGTAAGAGGCATGCGCCTTGAAAGAAATGATGAACTGAAAAATGTATATATTTTATCAGACGATGACAGTGTTGAGGTTGAGGTTAAAGGAAAACAGATTGCATTAAACAGGCTTCACATTGCAAATAGAGATACAAAAGGCGTAAAAAAATAGGTGTGGAAGTATCCACACCTATTTTGAATATTCAAATTTATAAAAATGGATGAAAGGAAATATATGAAAGCAATTTTATTTGATCTTGATGGAACACTTATTGATTCTTCGGAAGGGATTACAAAGTCAGCACAGTATGCTCTGGTGCATTACGGTATAGATGAGCCGGATTTAAAGAAAATATATTTTTTTATAGGACCACCACTTATAAACACATTTATGGACCACTATGGATTTTCAAGGGAACAGGCTGTGGAGGCAGTGGCTGTATACAGGGAAAGATATCATAAAGTGGGAATATTTGAGTGTTCACTTTACCCGGGCGTAAAAGAGTGCATAGAAGAACTTAAAAGACAGGGATATATGATAGGGATGGCATCATCAAAGCCGGAGGAATCATGCAGGCGTATACTTGAACATTTTGGTATACTCGGGCTATTTGATGATGTAGTCGGGGCAACTATGGATGGGCGTATTGACACAAAAGAGGAAGTACTTAATGAAGTAATGCGCAGATGGAGTGAAATCCCAAAAGAAGAAATGTGTCTGATCGGAGACACGATGTTTGACATAGATGGAGCTAATATGGTCGGAGTGCCAAGCATAGCGGTAAGCTTTGGTTTTGGAAATGTGGATGAGATGCTAAAAGCCGGTGCAAAGACGGTGATCGATGATCTTAGGGAGCTTCCGGCCAAAATAAAAGAAATTTTTCAGAGGTAAAAGGATTTAATGGAGAACAGATTAAGATTAAGAACGGTTATATGGGAGATAATTTTTCCATTGGTGCTTTATTATATAGCATTTTTAAGCACTATGTATTTTATATTTGCATTCATAGGCAGGTCTTCTGCAACATATATGGTGGCACAGATAATCGCAGCTGCAGTTACAATTCCTCTTATGTATTTTGCAAGTTATAAACCAACGCAGGAGGCATTTTCTGGAAAACCGCACATATCAAAAGAGCTTGGTATAAATATTATATATATCGTGGTTATAACGCTTCTTATATCACTTGCGCTAAATAATATAATCTCAATGACACCTCTTGTTCAGATGTCGGGTGGATATGCGCAGGCAAATGAAAATTTTTATGGAAGTACACTGATGCTTGAGCTTATTGGTTCGGCGATTCTTTCTCCGATAATGGAAGAACTGGTATTCAGAGGCATTGTGTTTGGAAATCTTAGGAAGATCACGAGTACAGGTACTGCGATTTTTTTATCGGCATTTTTGTTTGGAATTGTACATTTTAACATAGTACAGTTCATATATGCATTTCTGTTTGGGATAGTACTTGCACTATTCATGTATAAATCAGGTCATATGTATGCTGCGATGGTAGGTCATATCGCAGCAAATGCATTTGCAGTATTACGGACGGAATGTAATATTTTAACTTGGACGATGGATGGCAGTGCAGTGGCATGGACATTATCGATCATATTGCTTGTAGCAGGAAGTATGATTCTAGGATATTACGTAAAAAGAAAAATCATAGGATAAAAACATACACAATTTAGACACAATTTAAAAACAACTGCTTATAAAACACTTCTAAGTGAAAAAAGTTTAGGGCAATACACCACTATAATTGTGCCAAAATATATTATTTATGCAGAAAAAATAAACAATTATCAGAAAATAAACTTTATAAAATTAAGTTATCAAATAATCAGACAATAGCCAAAAATTTCCTATTTACTTTAGGGTGACATAGTTGTAAAATCATAATCAAGAAATGATTCACTTCTAAAAAGATATTCGTAAACTTAAAATGCTGTACAAAACAGCAGATTTACACTAGGAAAGGATGAACCTATGAGCACACAGTGGAATGAGAGCACAGCCACAGCAAAGGGATTGTATGATCCCCAGTTTGAACACGACAACTGTGGAATCGGTGCAGTAGTAAATATCAAGGGAATTAAGACACATGAGACAGTCGAGAATGCTTTAAAGATCGTTGAAAACTTAAAGCACAGAGCCGGAAAAGATGCCGACGGAAAGACCGGAGACGGTGTTGGTATCCTGCTTCAGATATCTCATAAGTTTTTTAAGAAGGTTACAAAGCCATTAGGAATAGAATTAGGAGATGAGAGAGACTACGGTGTAGGAATGTTTTTCTTCCCTAATGATGAATTCAAGACTATACAGGCAAAGAAAATGCTTGAAGTAATCGTAGAAAAGGAAGGACTTGAGTTCCTCGGATGGAGAGAGGCGCCTACAGAGCCGGATAAGCTTTCGCAGAAGGCAAGAGATTGTATGCCTTGCATCATGCAGTGTTTCGTAAAGAGACCTGAGGGTGTAGAAAGAGGTCTTGAGTTCGACAGAAAGCTCTATGTAGCAAGACGTGTATTTGAACAGTCAAACGACAATACATATGTAGTTTCATTCTCAAGCAGAACGATCGTATACAAAGGAATGTTCCTTGTTGAGCAGCTCAGACAGTTCTTTATGGATCTGCAGGATCCTGATTACGAGTCAGCTATCGCAACAGTACATTCAAGATTCTCAACAAACACAAATCCAAGCTGGGAGAGATCACATCCAAATAGATTTATCGTACATAACGGAGAGATAAACACTATCCGTGGTAATTCTGATAAGATGTCAGCCCGTGAGGAAAATATGGAGTCACCGAAACTTAAAAAGGAGTTCCAGAAGGTACTTCCTGTTATCAATGCAGAGGGTTCTGACTCGGCAATGCTTGATAACGCATTAGAGTTTCTTGTGATGAGTGGTATGGAGCTTCCTCTTGCTGTTATGATCATGATTCCGGAGCCATGGGCAAACAACTCTATCATGACACAGAAGAAAAAAGACTTCTATCAGTATTATGCGACAATGATGGAGCCATGGGATGGACCGGCATCTATCATTTTCTCAGATGGAGATATGATGGGCGCAGTACTTGATCGTAACGGACTCCGTCCATCACGTTACTATGTGACAGATGATGATTATCTTATCCTTTCATCAGAGGTCGGTGTACTTGAGATAGATCCTACAAAGATCGTGAAAAAAGATCGCCTCCGTCCTGGAAAAATGCTTCTTGTTGATACAGTAGCAGGAAGGATCATTGATGATGACGAACTTAAAGAAAGATATGCAGACAAGCAGCCATATGGTGAATGGATCGACAGATATATGATCAATCTCAAAGACTTAAAGATCCCGAACCAGAGAGTACCGGAGTACACAAAGGAAGAACGCCAGAGAATGCAGAGAGCCTTCGGATACACATATGAATCACTTAAGGATTCAATCCTTCCTATGGCAAAAAATGGTGTTGAAGGAACAGCTGCCATGGGTACAGATACACCACTTGCTGCGTTATCAGGAAACAGAGAGCCTTTGTTTAACTACTTTAAACAGCGTTTTGCACAGGTTACAAATCCGCCTATTGATTCGATCCGTGAGGAAGTTGTAACATCGACAACACTTTACATCGGTGATGCAGGCAACGTACTTGAGGAAAAACCTGAAAACTGCCGCGTTCTTAAGGTAAACAACCCGATCCTTACAAACACTGACCTTATGAAGATCAAAAACATCAAGGCTGATGGGTTTAAGGTAGAAGTCATTCCTATTATATATTATAAGAATACAAGTCTTGAGAAAGCAGTAGACAGACTTTATATAGAAGCTGACCGTGCATACAGGGACGGAGCTAATGTGATCATCCTCTCAGACAGAGGTGTGGATGAGAACCATGTTGCAATCCCTTCACTGCTTGCAGTTTCTGCATTGCAGCAGTATCTTGTAAAGACAAAGAAGAGAACATCACTTTCTCTTATTCTTGAGTCAGGTGAGCCAAGAGAGGTACATCATTTTGCAACACTCCTTGGATTCGGTGCAAGTGCAATAAATCCATATCTGGCACAGGATACTGTAAAACAGCTTGTTGATGAGCATATGCTCGACAAAGATTATTATGCAGCTATCGATGATTATAACCATGCTATCATCACAGGCATCGTAAAGATCGCAGCCAAAATGGGTATTTCAACGATCCAGTCATACCAGGGTTCAAAAATCTTTGAGGCCATAGGTATCGACAAGAGCGTTATTGACAAATACTTCACAAATACAGTAAGCCGTATCGGTGGAATCACACTGCATGATATTGAGAATGATGTAAATACACTGCATTCAGCAGCATATGATCCACTTGGACTTGAGACAGACGTGACACTTGACAGCAAGGGACGCCACAAAATGAGAAGCGGAGCAGACGATCATCTTTACAATCCTGCTACGATCCATCTTCTCCAGCAGTCTACACAGCGCGGTGACTATGAAATGTTTAAACAGTATACAGCGCTTGTTGATGAGGAAGAAAAAAATACAAACCTTCGTGGACTTATTGATTTTAATTATCCAAAGAAAGGTGTTAAGCTTGAGGATGTTGAGAGTGTTGATTCTATCGTGACACGCTTTAAGACAGGAGCCATGTCATACGGATCGATTTCAAAGGAAGCACATGAGACACTTGCTATTGCTATGAATCATCTTCATGGTAAATCAAACACAGGAGAAGGCGGAGAGGACAAGGATCGTCTTACCATAGGAAAAGACGGAAAGAACCGCTGCTCAGCGATCAAGCAGGTTGCATCAGGACGTTTCGGTGTCACAAGCAGATATCTGACAAGTGCTCAGGAAATACAGATCAAGATGGCACAGGGTGCAAAGCCTGGTGAAGGTGGACATCTGCCGGGCAAGAAAGTATATCCTTGGATTGCAAAGACAAGACTTTCAACACCGGGAGTGGCACTTATATCACCACCACCACACCATGATATTTATTCTATCGAGGATCTTGAACAGCTTATATTCGATCTTAAAAATGCCAACAGAGATGCAAGGATTTCTGTAAAACTTGTATCAGAGGCAGGTGTCGGAACGGTCGCAGCAGGTGTTGCAAAAGCAGGAGCACAGGTAGTACTTATCTCGGGATATGACGGTGGAACAGGAGCTGCACCAAGCAGTTCTATACATAATGCCGGACTTCCATGGGAGCTTGGACTTGCAGAGACGCATCAGACACTCCTGATGAATGGTCTTAGAAATAAAGTAAGGATAGAGACAGACGGAAAGCTTATGAGCGGACGTGATGTTGCAATCGCAGCATGTCTTGGAGCAGAAGAATTCGGTTTTGCCACAGCTCCGCTTGTTACAATGGGATGTGTAATGATGCGTGTATGTAACCTTGATACATGTCCTGCCGGAATTGCAACACAGAATCCTGAACTGCGTAAGCGTTTTGCAGGAAAGCCTGAATATGTAGAGAATTTTATGCGCTATATCGCACAGGAACTTCGTGAGTACATGGCAAAGCTTGGAGTAAAGACCGTAGATGAACTCGTAGGTCGTGGAGATCTCTTGAAGAAGCGCGAAAACTTAAGCGAGAAACAGTCAAAGATCAACCTTGACTGCATCTTAAATAATCCATTTGACGGAAGAAAGCAGAAAGTTATCTTTGATCCAAAGCAGGTATATGATTTTGAACTTTCAAAGACAAAGGATATGACAGAAATCCTTACACAGCTTAAGAGTGCGCTTGAGAATAAACAGAAACGTGCTATCGAGATCGAGGTAACAAACATAAACAGATCACTCGGAACAATATTTGGTTCAGAAATAACAAAGAAATATGACGATACTCTTGATGATGACACATACGTTATCAAGTGTAATGGTGCAGGAGGACAGAGCTTCGGAGCATTTATCCCTAAGGGACTTACACTTGAACTTGTCGGAGATTCCAACGATTACTTCGGAAAAGGTCTTTCAGGTGGAAAACTTATCGTTTACCCACCAACAGGAGTTAAATTCGAAAAAGATGAAAACATCATCATCGGAAACGTAGCACTTTACGGAGCAACAAGCGGCAAGGCATTCATAAATGGTGTTGCAGGAGAACGTTTCTGCGTAAGAAATTCAGGCGCAACAGCCGTAGTAGAGGGTGTCGGTGATCACGGATGCGAGTATATGACTGGCGGACGTGTTGTAATCCTCGGAAAAACCGGAAAAAACTTCGCAGCTGGTATGAGCGGTGGAATAGCATATGTTCTTGATGAAGAAAATGATCTCTACATGAGAACAAACAAATCAATGGTATTTACCGAAGAAGTATCAAACAAGTACGATGTATTAGAATTAAAAGAAATGATAAAAGAGCACGTGACACTTACAAACTCTGAAAAGGGTAAAGAGATACTTGATCATTTCAGCGAATATCTTCCAAAATTTAAGAAAGTTATCCCATACGATTATAACCGTATGCAGATGGCAATCGTACAGATGGAAGAAAAAGGTCTTAATGCAGAGCAGGCACAGATCGAGGCATTTTATGCCAGCACGAGAGCATAGGAGGGCAGATAGCAATGGGAAAACCAACAGGATTTATGGAATATGAAAGATGTGAAGCCGGCTCCATAGAGCCAAAGGAGCGTATTAAAAATTTTAATGAGTTCCATATATTTCTTTCAAAGGAAAATCAGCAGAAGCAGGCTGCCCGCTGCATGGACTGTGGTGTGCCGTTCTGCCAGGCAGGAGCAACGATAGCAGGCATGACATCAGGATGTCCTCTTCACAACCTTGTACCGGAGTGGAATGATCTTGTATACACAGGAAACTGGGAGCAGGCGTACAACCGCCTGCACAAGACAAATAACTTCCCGGAGTTTACATCAAGAGTATGTCCTGCACTCTGTGAGAAAGCATGTACATGTGGACACTGGGGAGAACCCGTGTCTGTAAGAGATAATGAGCATGGTGTCATAGAGACAGCTTATAAAAACGGTTACGCAGGACCAAAGCCTCCAAAGGTAAGAACCGGCAAAAAGGTTGCAGTCATAGGTTCAGGTCCTTCAGGACTTGCGGCAGCAGACCAGCTGAACCAAAGGGGTCATGAGGTTACTGTATATGAGAGAGAGGATCGTATTGGCGGACTCCTCATGTATGGCATCCCGAATATGAAACTGGAAAAAAATATAATTGACCGCAAGATCAATATAATGAAAGAAGAAGGCATTAAGTTTATTACAAACTGTAATGTCGGGAAAGATATAAAGCCGGCAGAGCTTTACAAAGAGTATGACAGGGTGATCCTTTGCTGCGGAGCTAAAAATCCAAGAGATATTAAGGCTGACGGAAGAGATGCAAAGGGAATATATTTCGCAGTGGACTATCTTACACAGAACACAAAGAGCCTTTTAAACTCTGGTCTTAAGGATGGTAAATTTGTTTCTGCAAAAGGAAAAAACGTTGTTATCATCGGTGGTGGAGATACAGGAAATGATTGTGTGGGAACAGCAATCCGTCAGGGTGCAAAATCAGTCACACAGCTTGAGATGATGCCTTGTCCACCGGCAGAGCGTGCTGCAAATAACCCATGGCCTGAGTGGCCAAAGGTCTTAAAGACTGATTACGGTCAGGAAGAGGCTATCGCAATGTTCGGTCACGATCCTCGTATTTACAAGACAACTGTAAAAGAGTTCCATAAGGATAAAAACGGAAACTTAAAAGAACTTACGATAGTAAGCCTTGAGAGCAAAAAGGATGAGAAAACAGGCAGATTCATGATGGTTCCTGTAGAAGGGACAGAAAAGAAAATTCCTGCTGAACTTGTACTTATCGCAGCAGGCTTCCTCGGAACAGAAAGCTATGTGGCAAAGGCATTTGGAGTAGAACTAAATGCAAGAACAAATGTAGCGACAGCTGAGGGAAGCTATGCAACAAATGTAAAAAATGTATTTGTAGCCGGAGATAACCATCGTGGACAGTCACTTGTAGTATGGGCTATCCGTGAAGGCCGTGAGGCAGCAAGAGAGGTGGACGAGAGCCTTATGGGTTACTCATATCTTTCAGTGCAATAACTGGTAAAAGCATTTTTCCTTATTAAATTTTATTTCATACACTTTATATTAAAAATCCCGGTGCATTGCACCGGGATTTTTGAAATCTGATTATTGGTCTGATAATTCATATTGTAGTTTTTTTACTTCTTCAAGAGGGAGACCTGTATAAAATGAAATGTCTTCTAATGAAATCTTATTGGCAGCAATCATACGCTTTGCATTTTCTTTTTGATTAATTATACCAATTTCTTTTCCAATCTCTTTTCCGATTTTTTCTCCAAGTTTTTTGCCCTCATTAAGTTTATCAAGATAAGCTAGTTGCAAGTTCATATACTGTACCCTCCATTTCTTACTGTGCCGGGCATCTTCAACAGCGACAGACAGCTCTTTTGTGAATGCGTCTTCGGGTTTATTTCCGTCAATAAAATCCAGAAGAGTTCTTAGGTCAGGACTGATATCATCCATGCAATACTATAAAAATAAAAGAATTGAAAGATATGGATAGTATATCTTATATTGATGAAAAATTCAATACAAACAGGCAGTACAAATATATCATAAAATGAAAATATAACAGATAGAAATATGAGTTATATATCTACTTTGATATAGATAAAATCTATGGCTGACGATAAGGAAAAAATAATTTACAACAGTAAATACATACCATATAATATGGTTGTTGCTTAAAAAGACAAGGCAATACATAATCTGGCAGGCACAGGCAGAGGGTAAATATTTAATGCGTGTGTGGTTTACATGGAGGATAATATGAAAGTTTCACAGATACATAATGAAAAAAAACAGTCTCTTTCTTTTGAGATTTTTCCACCGAAAAAAGAAGAGGATTTTAAAAATATAGATGAAATGCTTGGCATACTATGTGAGTGCAATCCTGAATATATAAGCGTTACATTTGGAGCCGGCGGAAGCTCCAACAATAACAAAACTATCGAAATTGCAAAGAAGATTAAAAATGAATACCATGTTGAGCCGGTAGTCCATCTTACATGTCTTTGCTACGACAAAAATGAAATAGATGATTTTTTAAAGGTTCTTGGAGCAGAAGGCATAGAAAATATTCTGGCATTACGTGGGGATAGAAATCCAAATGTTCCGGCAAAATCAGATTTTTTACATGCGAGTGACCTTGTAAAATATGTAAGAAAAACAACAGGAGACAGATTCTGCATAGCAGGAGCATGCTATCCTGATGTTCATCCAGAATCGGCGGGAAGAAATGATGACATACAGAATTTAAAGAAAAAAGTTGATGCAGGAACAGATATACTTCTATCACAGCTTTTCTTTGATAATGACACATTTTTTAAGTACGTGGATGACTGCCGGCTTGCAGGCATAGAGGTTCCTATCGTTCCAGGAATTATGCCTTGTATAAATGCAGCGCAGATCAAGAGAATGGTTGATATGTGTGGGGCAAAATTCCCAGAGAAGTTTAAAAAGATCGTACATAGATATGGTGATGATAAAGAGGCTCTTTTTGATGCAGGAATGTCATACTGCCAGAGCCAGATAATAGAACTTCTTGCAAATGATGTCGAGGGAATCCATCTTTACACAATGAACAATGTAAAGGTAGCGAAGAGGCTGACAGAAGGCATAAAAAATCTTATATAATAATTTGAAATATAAAAAAGACATTCTATTCTATATGATTATGGAACAGGATGTCTTTTTGTGGTATTATAGTAACATAAATTTGAAATCCCTGTATTTTATTTTGCTGGTACAGCATTTATAATTATGTATGCGGGAAGCTTAAATAAGTAAATGAAACGGAGAGATGATGAGTAAGACTGTATTTTTTGACATTGATGGTACACTGTGGGATGAAAGGATGAACATCCCGGACAGTACAATAGAAGCCATTGCAGCGTTAAATGCAAATGGACATAGAGCATTCTTATGTACAGGCCGTGCCAGAGCAAGTGTCAATTCTGATAAATTATTAAATATGGGTTTTGATGGGATGATCGCAGCCTGTGGAAACTATATAGAAATGGATGATAAAGTTATCTACGAAAAAGATTTAAGCTGCGATATGGTAGAAAAGATAATAAGAGTGTTATCCGAGTGCAGGATGCCTGTTGTATTGGAAGGTTCTACGGATTACTGGATCGATGATGAAGGATTTGAGGATGATCCATATGTAGATTATCTGTTTGAGTCACTCGGAGAGCATGCGCATATAATAAGAGGATATGAGGGAGACATAAGAGTAAACAAGTTCTCGGCAGATATAATAGACGGAACTGATTATGAGCGTGTGAAAAAAGAATTTTCAGATGATTTTCTTATCCTTGAGCATGAAGAAAATGTTGTTGAATTTGTACCTAGAGGAACGTCAAAGGCAACCGGCATAAAATGGCTTTGCAGCCATCTGGATATTCCGGTTGAAGAAACTTTTGCGATGGGAGACAGTGTAAATGACATAGAGATGCTGCAGAGCGTAGGATGCGGGATTGCAATGGGGAATGCGACACCACCGGTGAAAGAGATAGCAGATTATGTTACGACAGATATAATGAAGGATGGGGTAAAAAATGCACTCATTCATTATGGACTTATATAGTTTTCATCTATGATATTGATGCCGACACGGATATAGATAAAATATCATGGTACAAGCCTTAATAAGGCAGATGTGGTTATGGCATTCCCAGGTAATTTGGATTTATGCGGTGGATGCCAGTCATAAATGCAAACATCATTATATAAAATAAATATAAAAATGAAATATCACTGTTGACATTAAAATTCAATAGTGATATTTTATTTACAGAAAGAAAATTAGCACTCGAAAGAAATGAGTGCTAACAAAGATAAAAGGAGGCAATATAATGAAATTAGTTCCATTATCAGACAGAGTAGTATTAAAACAGTTAGAAGCAGAAGAGACAACAAAATCAGGAATTATCCTTACAAGTTCAGCACAGGAGAAACCACAGGAGGCTGAGGTTATAGCAGTAGGACCTGGCGGAACAGTAGATGGAAAAGAAGTAAAAATGCAGGTTAAAGAAGGTCAGAAGGTTATATATTCTAAATATGCAGGAACAGAAGTTAAACTTGACGGTCAGGAATACATTATCGTAAGACAGAATGATATCCTTGCAGTAGTTGAATAAAATAAATCAGATCATATAGCAATTAAAGAATAAAAAAGAAAGGTCGAATAAATCATGGCAAAGGAAATTAAATATGGCTCAGAGGCCAGAGCAGCACTTGGTGCAGGCGTAGATAAATTAGCAAATACAGTAAGGGTTACACTTGGACCAAAAGGAAGAAACGTAGTACTTGACAAAGCATACGGCGCACCGCTTATCACAAACGATGGTGTTACGATCGCAAAAGAAGTAGAGCTTGAGGATGCTTTCGAGAACATGGGAGCACAGCTTGTTAAAGAAGTTGCCACAAAAACAAATGACGTAGCAGGAGATGGAACAACAACAGCTACAGTTCTTACACAGGCAATGGTTCAGGAAGGTATGAAAAACCTTGAAGCAGGAGCTAACCCGATAGTTCTCCGCCGTGGTATGAAGAAAGCTACAGACAAAGCTGTAGAGGCACTCAAAGAGATGAGCCAGAAAGTTAAAGGAAAAGAGCAGATTGCTAAGGTTGCGGCTATTTCTGCAGGTGATGAGGAAGTCGGTAATCTCGTAGCAGACGCTATGGAGAAGGTTACAAACGATGGTGTCATCACAATTGAAGAGTCAAAGACAATGCAG
>OGPX01001576.1_pt1 | contig 14912 bp, 8 predicted proteins | sample 1553101 | NCBI WGS metagenome assembly OGPX01 (sample SAMEA2579964, study PRJEB22360) | human gut metagenome | biome: human gut; feature: human-associated habitat; material: faeces | place: Denmark | collected 2008/2010
TATCCGTACCTCCGATTCTTTATCTACATAAGACACATAATCGTGTGCATGTTTCTCCACCACACTCTCACGACGGAAATTCTTCCGCTCTTCTTTCAAAAAATGCCCGGCTTCGGTTGCGATACGGCATACATCGCCTGTGAGCTGTTTTAAATCCAACATTTCTTCTTTAATATTAAATAAATGTGCTTCGAAGGTATAGTTTTTCCCGTAAAAACATGGAAAGAAAATAATATTTTCTCATTAAATGTACAAAATAACACCTTTACCTAAAAATATTAATAACTTTGAATGCATAATTTTATTCGAAGAACCGAAGTTTATCATTCGAAGAACTAAAGTTCTTTGAATGATAGAGTATAGTTAATGTTGCAAAGAACTCATTAATATTTAGAGACACATCCGGTCTGAGCTCGTTTAAACCGGATGTGTTAATTTCTTGAATAACTTGCTTTTTTCACAGAAATTCCCGAATATTGCAATCTAATACTAATTGAAAGGACTTTCATGAAAAGAGTCGATTCCGTTATCTCCCTAATATACTCTTTATCAAAATCAGAAAAGAAACACTTCTCCTTGCAGGTCGTTAAAGACAAGGAGGAGAAGGACTATCTTGTGATTTACGACATTATCACGAAGAGTAAACAACCCAACGGAAATACAGTGAAAGAAGAATTTTATAAGCGCAGGCCGAGAGGCTCCTTCGAAGTATCCATTCAATATTTATATGAGAAACTGGTAGACACGCTGCTCACATTAAGGAAGAAGAAAGACATCTATTATGATCTGCTGAATGATCTATGCAAAGCCCGTATGTTGTATGAGCGCTCTCTGTTCGAAGAATGTTTCGAGATTCTATCCAACACAATTGAGCAAGCTCAATTCTACGAAAACAATGAGATACTGACAATTGCCCAAAAACAGGAACTGGAATATCTGCTACGGCTGAATTTCCCCAACATGACAGAACAAGAACTTTTTCATAAACATTTTATCCAAAATGAATCTTTAAAGAAAATCCGAAAAATAACGGAGCAATCTTCTCTGCACAATTTACTAAAATACCGCCTCTCTCATATCGGCTCCATACGAACTGCGAAGCAAAAACAAGATATGAACGACCTTATGGTCAACGAGCTATATATAGCCGCTTCTTCAGACGCGGAAGGAAACTTTGAATTGACACGAAACCATAAACTCTTTCAAGCAAACTATCTAATGGGGGCGGGAGATTACCGAGCTGCCCTAAATTCATACAAAGAGCTTAACTCATTATTTGAACAGAATCAGCAATTCTGGTCGAATCCCCCCATTTACTATTTATCTGTACTTGAAGGAGTACTCGGTAGTCTGCGGTCGGTTGGAAATTATAATGAGATACCCTATTTCCTGGAGAAATTAAGAAAGTTAATCGCAGAGGATTCTTCATTGGAATTTAAGGTAAATGCAACTTGCCTGCTTTTCCAATATGAGCTATTTCCTTACCTCGACAAAGGGAACTTTGCTGAATGTACAGAACTCATGAGCCGTTATCAGGAAACACTTTATGATAAAGAAGCATGGTTAAGTCCGATTCGTAAAAGCGAGCTATTACTTTACACGACCCTCATACACATCGGAAACCAAAATTACAAGGCCGCAAAAAAATATATCAGTAATGCCATTATAGATCATAATATCAAATACCTGCCATTAATGAGAACCATTCGTCTGGTTCGTCTTATAGCTTACTATGAGACACAAGAATTTGAATTGATACGACACGAATCCCGTTCTATTACCCGCAGCCTGTCTTCTCCCAAAGAGCAGACTTTCAAAACAGAGCATACGGTTTTATGGTTCTTAAATAAAAGTAATCTGCCTATTCTAAGAAAAGACCGGGAAGATTTCTGGGAAAAGTTATATCCCGAAATTCATGAATTATACAATAATAAATACGAAAATCAGCTATTACGCATTTTCGATTTTACCGCATGGATAGAATCAAAAATACGAAAAGAAAAACTGTCTGATGTTCTTAAACGGCACACAAATGCTAAAGAAATCTAAAAAGAAAAAGCAGATCATCTAAACTCACAACACTAAAACGCTCTCCTTATTTTCACTTTATCCGTTTGTAATTATATAATTCCGCACAACAATACAATCCATAAATTATTTTTAAACAGGATATTTCATCCTAAATATATAATTTGAAATTATATAAATGGAATATTAATGTAAAAAACGACGCGTTATTATTCCTTTTATTTGCATCATCTTAATTATTAATATTATGGAAACTATATCTAGCAATCGACCCAAAATCGTAGTTATCGGAAGCTGTAATACCGATATGGTTGTGAAAGCCAACAGACTACCTGTCCCCGGAGAAACCATTCTAGGTGGAACTTTCTATATGAACCCCGGAGGAAAAGGAGCCAATCAGGCAATCGCAGCGGCCCGGTTGGGAGCGGAAGTCACCTTTATCTCCAAAATTGGTTACGATCTATTCGGGCTGCAAGCTTTAGAAATATACAGATCTGAGAAAATCAATACTGAATTTATATTCACCGATCAGAAAAGCCCGTCAGGAGTAGCTCTTATTTCTGTCGATTCGTTTGGTGAAAACAGTATTATTGTAGCACCGGGTGCCAGCCGTTCGCTTTCAACAGAAGATATCAATAAAGCGGAAGAAAAAATCAAGGAAGCCGATATTATACTCATGCAGCTTGAAGTTCCGATAGATACAGTAGAGTACGCGGCTACTATTGCCAACCGATACGGTAAGAAAGTAATACTCAATCCAGCGCCTGCCTCTACGTTGAGCAACTCCTTTTTAAATAATGTACATACTATATTGCCTAATCGTATAGAAGCAGAAATGCTATCAGGAATAAAAGTAATGGATGTTGAGAGTGCGCACCGGGCAGCTAAAGCTATCGGAGAGAAAGGTATAGAAAATGTTGTCATTACTTTGGGAAAAGACGGAGCCTACGTGAAAGAAAAGGACGAATATACCATGATTCCTGCAAAAGAAGTAGAGACGATCGACACAACCGGAGCAGGAGATGTCTTCTGCGGAGCATTCAGTGTGTATCTATCCCAAGGACATTCGTTGGCCGAATCCGTAAAATTCGCAAATGCAGCGGCCGCCATTGCCGTCACACGCATCGGTGCCCAGAGTGCTATTCCATACAAAAGGGAAGTCAACTTATAGAATAAAGAAAAAGCCTAGGTCTATCACATAAATCTGATTCAAATGAAAGTAGTAGTTATTGGAAGTTCAAACATCGACATGGTTGCACAAGTCAGCCATCTCCCGGCACCCGGCGAAACAGTCGGAGATGCAAATTTCATGCAGTCCCTCGGAGGCAAAGGAGCCAACCAGGCTGTGGCGGCAGCCAGGCTTGGCGGCTTTGTGACGTTTGTCACCTCTTTGGGGAATGATATGTATGCGGATATTTTAAAAAATCACTTTAAGAAAGAAGGTATCACCACCGATTACATTATTGATGATGTCAATCATCCCACAGGAACCGCACTTATTTTTGTGGCTGACAGTGGTGAGAACTGCATTGCAGTAGCTCCCGGAGCTAACTATTCTTTATTACCCGGTTCAATCACCCATTTCTCAAAAGTAATTGACGAAGCCGACATCATCGTCATGCAGGCTGAGATTCCTTACGAAACAATAAAAAAAATAGCTCTATCAGCAAAGAAAAAAGGTAAAAAGGTATTGTTCAATCCCGCACCCGCCTGTCTGATCGATGAGGAGCTGATGAAAGCCATTGATATACTAGTCGTCAATGAGCTGGAAGCTTCATTCATCTCAGGGATAGATTATACAGATAATAATCTTGAGGAAATAGCCGAAACATTGCTGAAAGCGGGTACAAGCAATGTGGTAATCACACTGGGAAGCCAAGGTGCATACATGAAAAATGCTAAAGAAACCATCCAACTTCCCGGTTGTAAAGTAAATGCGATCGACACAATCGCCGCAGGTGACACTTTTTGCGGCGCATTGGCGGTCGTTTGTGCAAAAAAAGAAATAGACCGGGAAGCACTCAACTTTGCCAACACTGCGGCAGCCATTGCAGTCACACGCTCGGGTGCACAACCGTCTATTCCCACTCTCGATGAAGTGAAGCACTTCATGCTTGAAAAAGAATTAGCCTTATCGTTCAACTTTTAAATTTAATGAACCATGAAAACCTATTTGAAACGACTACTCATCCCTATTTTATCGGGCTTGATAGTATGCAGCTTTTATAGTTGTAATAGCGACGACGAACACACCGCTACTCCCATAGCCCCCATTCTAAAGGAAATAAAATTTCCTTCGGAAAATGACATCATCCCCGGTCAGGTTGCGCAAATCAACGGACTCGGTTTTGCAAAAGAAGATATAGTCTATTTAAGTAACGCTGACAACCAGAAAGAAAAGGTAGAAGTCACGGAGATTACAGACAGTTACCTGAAGTTTATCGTCCCGGTAGAAGCAGGCGGCGAGTATACCGTAACAATTGAAAGAGCAGGGAAACAGACCGTTTTAAACGGAACTTTCAAAGTGCCTTTCGTTGTTCCGATCATTGATATCGTTCTCCCTTCAGGTAATGTACAGCCCAAGAGCAAAGTCGAGATTCAGGGAAAAGGATTTGAAGCAGGGGACGTCGCCGTATTATATGCTTCTTTCTACCCGACAGGCGTCGAATACAATCTGCCATTAACTCTTAATGAAGAAGGAGTAGAATTTACACTTCCGGAAGGATTATACGGGGTAAACTCTATTATGATTATCAGGGGAGAACGGAAAAGTAATCTTGGAACAATCACTATCGAAACGAATGTTGGCGACAAACTCGGAGGAGGTGTTGTATTCTGGGTGGACGCTGCAAAGGCACACGGATATATCGTAAACATGAGTAACATCGGTACGGGAACAGAACAATTCGGTCCGGAGGTAAATCCGTCGGACGCGGCCGGAACGAGTCAAAACATGGGAAGCGGCTATACAAACACTCAAAATATAGTCAAAAAGTTTAATGCATTGCAGAGTGCGAACAACTGGCCCGAGTGGCAAGGAGTCAAAATTGCCGCCCAACTTTGTCTGAACAACAGTGTCACTGAAGGAAATGCCGTATATGCCGACTGGTTCCTCCCTTCCAGAGAAGAACTGATCGAAGTATTCAAAGTTAAAAGTTTATTAGCTGAGAAAGGAGTCAATATTCCGGCAAACAATTACTGGACTTCAAGTGAAGGCGACGGGGAAGCCGGCTGGTCTGCCTATTATGTGAACTTCTACGAAGAGACTAATATCGTTTCTGAAATCTGCTCAAAAAGCGGTTGGAAAATTGGTGTTCTTCCTATCCGGGCCTATTAACTAACAATCCTATAAAATAAGCGTCATGAAAAAACACATTATATTATTTATAGCCATCTTTTTTGCCAGTGTATTACATGCACAGACAATCAACATTAGAGGAACCGTTACCGACACGAGTAATGAAACATTGCCAGGTGTATCTATAACCATAAAAGGTACTCAAACAGGAACAGTAAGTGATGCAAACGGCAACTACAGCATCAGGGCCCAAAGAGGAAATGTTCTGGAGTTTACTTTCGTGGGTATGGTAAAACAATCTGTTACCGTAGGAAAGCAAAATGTCATTAATATACAAATGGCAGCAGACGCCATTAATCTGGACGAAGTAGTGGCAATCGGGTATGGTATTGCCAAAAAGAGCGATTTAACGGGTGCCGTTGCCTCTATCAAATCAGAAAATCTTACTAACTCCAAAGTAGGAACAGTGACAACTGCCCTGCAAGGACTTGCCGCCGGCGTGCAAGTCACTACCGGCTCCGTAAAACCGGGTGGAGATGCTTCTGTCGTTATTCGTGGAGTAGGTTCGCTCCGAGCCGGCAGCGAGCCGTTATACATCGTCGACGGTATTCCCGTACAAGGAGGTTTGCAGGATTTATCTTCCGGTGATATTGAATCTATCGAAATATTAAAAGACGCTTCTTCCGCATCTATCTATGGCTCGAGAGGTCCTAAAGGCGTAGTACTCGTGACTACCAAGAAGGGTACAAGCGGAAAAGCCAAAATCTCCCTGAATGCCTCTTTCGGTACGCAACGAATGTTGAACAAGCAAGATTTGATGAACGCACAGCAATACTATGAATTAGTATCCATTGCCCAGCCTAACTACAAATGGACATCAGAAGAACTACGCTTGCTAAGCCGTGGTGAATCGACCGACTGGCAGGACGCAGTGACCCAAAACGGGCAATACCAAAACTATAACTTCTCGATTTCCGGAGGGAAGAACGATATACAACACTTTTTAGGAGTAGACTGGTATGATCAGAAAGGTACGATCAAAAACTCGTCTTTCAATAAGCTGACCGTCCGATATAATATGGATGCCAAACTAAACAAGTGGCTGAGATACGGTGTACGTTTCAATGTCATTGAGTCAAAGCTCATGAATATCAATGAAGAAGCCGACTCGGGATACGGAACTATGTTCAGTGCCATTAGTTCACAACCGACAGCTCCTATCTATACCGAAGACGGAGAATACTTCGATGGTTTCCTCAACACGAGAGCAAATCCGGTGGCTATTGTTGACCTGCTTGACAAAGCTACACTCAAGTCCAGATTCGTAGGTTCCGCCTACATCGAGATAGAACCGATAAAGAACTTGAAATTACGTTCCGATAACGGCGGAGAACTTGTCTTTTATAAAGTAAATACTTACGAAGACGGCCGTATGGGACAGCATTATACGGCTGGTGGCCATGCTAATGTGATGTCGAACAAGAAAAGATATTGGCAAACAGAGAACACTGCCACTTATTCATTTGACATCAATAAAGAACATCAACTTTCTGCAATGGCAGGTTTCTCCGCTTCCAGAACAGATTATGAAGAAGTAACCGCCGACTCCAAAAAGTTATCATCTATTCTCAAGTATTACAATTTGCAAGGAGCGGAAGAACATGGACCGAACTCTTCGTATGCAGTCCCATCTTCTCTGGTGTCTTTCTACGGACGATTCAATTATAATTTCAGCAACCGCTATTTGGCAACATTGACGATGCGCGGCGACGGTTCTTCCCGTTTTGCTCCGGGACACCGATGGGGATTCTTTCCGTCACTGGCTCTTGCATGGCGTGCTTCTGAAGAAAGTTTCATCAAAGAAAACGCTCCGGTCATCAGCAACCTGAAGTTAAGAATCAGCGCCGGCAAACTGGGTAACCAGAATATCGGAGATTTTGCTTATGCCCCGACAATCGCCCTCGGAGGAGCTTCCGCTAATTACATTTTAGGTAATAACCTGGTAACCGGCTCCGTACAAACCTCTATTTCGAACCCGGAACTGACTTGGGAAAAAGCCAACCAACTAGACTTGGGTATTGACTTCGGGTTATTCAACAATCGGATAGCCGGTACGATCGAGGCCTACTATAAGCGTACGACTGACCTGCTATGGGAAGTACCCCTTCCGTTGGAATCCGGCTTCGGAACTTCACTTACCAATATCGGCAAAATTGATAACAAAGGTATTGAATTTACGCTGAACACGGTCAACATCAGTACCAAAGACTTCTTATGGACAACTGCCTTCATGATTTCTTATAATAACAATAAGATCAAAGAACTTTATGACGGCAAACAAGATGTCAATAAAACATTGTTTGTGGGACGTCCTATCGGACAGTTCTACTTATTGAAATCCGAAGGTATCTGGCAAACCAATGAAGCTGCCGAAGCTGCCAAGTACAATGCCCAACCCGGTGACCGCAAGATTCTGGATGCCAAGAAAGACTATGTCATCAACGGAGAAGACCGTGATTTCTGCGGAGTTTCCACTCCCAAATATTATGGTAGCTTTACGAATACATTCTCATATAAAGGTATTGACCTTACCGCGTTCTTTACTTTTGCAGGAGGACATAAAATCAACAATTCACTGAACCGTTACCTCAATTCTTTCAATGTATGGGGAAACATGAGTGAAAACTATTACAAATATTATTGGAGACAAGACAGACCGAACAACAAATATCCGGCTCCGAGAGTTGGTAGTGCTTATGCCAACGGAGATGGTACCGATGCCAATCTCCAAAAAGGTGACTATCTCCGCCTCCGTAATCTGGAAATTGGTTATAGCTTGCCGAAAAACGTCATCAGAAATATCAAAGCCTCAAATATCAGAGTTTATTTCTCTGTACAAAACCTATTCACAGCTACGGAATTTACGGGATTTGATGTAGAGTCCAGCGACAATACCAATCCTTATCCGAACGCCCGTAGCTTTATCGGTGGTATTTCTCTTAACTTCTAAAAACAGAAACATTATGAAAAAATATTTATCAATATTAGCTTTCAGTTGCCTGACATTATGTAGTTGCGACAACTTTCTTGACTTGACACCCCAAAGTGTACTAACACCGGAAAATGCTTATGAAAAACCGGAAGACTGGCAGCAAACTCTTTATGCCGCTTATGGCACGCTCCAGGAAGTCTTTGTCGGGAAATATACCATTACCCTTACTGAATTCGGAACAGATGAAGTAATTCCGTTTGATATGGGTTGGGCGGCTTATTCCCAATTGCATTACTATACTTTTTCCGCTTCACACGAATTCCTGGACAATCACTATCGGCTCTGTTACGAAGGTATCAAACGTTGCAATGCAGTTATTGATATGCCTTCGGATGCAGTCAGTGCGGATCTTCATAGTTCCATGATTATGCAAGCTCGTTTTTTAAGAGCGATCTACTATTTCGACTTAGTAAGAATGTACGGTGGAGTTCCCTTATGGACAAAATCATCCATTGACAGAAGTGAAATCATGAGACCGCGCGCTACGGTTGACGAAGTTTACACACTGATTACGCAGGATATGGAAGCAGCTCTCGGCCTCCCTACCTCCTGGCCGAATGCCCAAGATAAAGGAAGAGCCACTTCATACGCTGCCCAAGCTTTGCTGGCACGCATTTACCTTCAGTGGGGAAAACCGGAAGAAGCATTAAAATACTGCCGGATGCTCGAAGGCAAATTCAAATTGTACGATAATCTAAAGGATATATTCGATCCTAAAAACAAGAATCAGGAATATGAGAATATATTTGAAATTCAATTCAAGCATTCCGGTTCATGGGGACTGGAGGGAAGTATCCAGCATTCTTATTGGGGACCTCGTAATGTAGGCGGACCGACCAACTTTGGCGGCTGGGGCGGATTTGGTCCGACACAATATTTATACGATTCTTATGATAACAACGATAAACGTAAAAAAGCATTCTTCATCACAGAATATGCAGGCGTCACCCAGACACCTCCTTCTTCCGGCAAATTCTGGGACGCAGAAACAGGTAATGTGATTGAAGATGATAATCTGAATTTTACAATGATTCGTTATGCAGACGTGCTTTTGATGAAAGCGGAAGCGCTGAACAGCATTGATGACACAAGTAATGATAAGTATGATGCCTTAAATGAAGTACGAGGCAGGGCAGGACTGACTTCCATAACAGCAGCCGATAATCTAAATAAAGAACAATTTGCCGAAGTCGTACTGGAAGAAAGATTACATGAATTATGTTGTGAACACCTGCGCCGCTGGGATTTAATCCGCTTCGGCAAACTGGGCGAATATATGAAAGACCATGCCGGAGTCACCATCCAGCCTTATCATGTTCTATACCCAAGTCCACAGGCAGCCGTCGATGCCAATGACGCTATCACAGAAAACAACGAAGGATATTAACATAAATCATTTAGCACATGAAAAAATTTATTTTTATCACAGGACTATTGATGAGTATCTTCTTTTATTCATGTAAAGAAGAAGACCATGGCATACTCCCTCCTATCGAAGGGGGAGGAACTATAGAAGTCAAAGACGGAAGAGTTACGGTCAATCCGGCAGAATATCTTTATGCGATACGAAATCCGATGAAAGGTTTACGTGAATTCTTCGGCCCGGGCTATGACAAGGTAAGAGACGAATATCCGTATCCTTACGGCTCCATCATTAAAGAATATATGCAATGGAATATGCTGGAAAACAATGAAAGCGACGGTGTCGACAAGATTATAGCTTACAGTAACCACAGGTGGCAGGGAGTAGAAGATATCAATGTCAAGGTTATCCCACGTATCTATATCGTATGGATGGAACCCTGGCACGGAGGATATGCCAAGAACACTCATACAGACAACCCGGACGACCTGAACGGTTGGCATTGGCCAAGCGACATTCCGGGAGAGACATACGATGAAGACGATCTTAACGCTCCTATTATTGGAGGCTATTGCCACCCTACTTTTCAGGAAAGAGTGAAAAAACTGGTAGAGAAGGCTGGACAAGCATGGGACAACGATCCGCGGGTAGCGTATGTGGAAATGGGGATTATCGGCGAATTCGGGGAACATCATGACCCGGACATCACCACAGTATGGGCTCCTCACGACCAACCCAATCATGTAGAGAACCGTACCTGGTTACCGGGCATTGAAAAGGTGTTGGGAGATGCATTTACCGCTGCCTTCAAAAACAAGAAAGTAATGGTTCGCTATGCGTACGAGTTTAAAGATTATGAATTCGGAATCTATTGGGATTCATGGGCTATTGATGAAGAAAAGGTGCGTGGCTACGAGGAAATGAAAAAGCTCGGCGACCGCTGGAAAACTCAACCGATAGGTGGAGAAATAACCTGGAACTGGGGAAGCCTCTATAAATTCAAATCTTTTGAAGAAGTGGTGGCAGATGAAAAGACAAGAGACCTGGTCATCCAGCAAATACGTGATTTGCATTGCAACCACTTGGGAGGCATCACCTGGGCTAACTTTAACGACCCGTCTTTTGAGCCAAACGCTGAATTATTGCAAAAGACAATGGGGTACCGTTTTGTTTTATCCAATTTCAGTTACCCAACAAGTATCAAGCCGGATGAGCCGTTCAAAATATCATTTGACGTAACCAACACAGGCTCGTCACCCTTCTATTATGACTGGCCGGTAGAAATATCCCTGCTAAATTCCCAAACCAAGGAAGTTGTATGGAGCAAAACACTGAAGACTCCCAAGATATCCCAATGGATGCCGGGAGATAACTGGAACAACTCAACCAAAGTTTATACCCAACCGGCTACTCCGAACCATGTTGAAGAAGAACTGACTTTAGACAAGAAACTGGATACGGGAGATTACATCATCTCTATTGCTGTGCTAGATCCGGCCGGTATGCTTCCTTCACTGAGATTCGCAGTTCAGAACTACTTTGAAGGAGGACGTCACCCAATGGGACATATCGGCGTCAATACCGAGCCTATCTATTTTGAGATACCGGTCAGCAGTTTTAATGACATGAGGCAGGATAAAACCCTGAAATATAAAATCCAATAACCAATAAGCTTAATGAAATCAAGCATCAGAAACATATTACTCCTAATGGCATTCGGAACGTTATCTGCTTGTAGTGAACAAACCGTCACGGTTTCTTACCAGGAGTATCCGAATGCATTCAGGAATCCGATGAAAGGCTTCAGGGAATTCTTCGCTCCCGGTATCGACCGGGTCAGGGAAGAATATCCCTACCCTTACGGTTCACTGACAAAAGAATATATGCAGTGGAATATGATCGAGGATGACGCCAATGACGGGGTAGACAAGATTATCGCTTACAGCAATCATCGATGGAAAGGCGTGGAAGACATAAATGTCAAGGTAATTCCCCGGGTTTTTCTTGTATGGCTGGAGCCCTGGCATGGCGGAAAACCTAAAGACCCCACTAATCCGGACGACTTGACCGGTTGGCACTGGCCTAAAGGAATAGATCCGGAAAAAGGTCCTTATAAACAGAAACCGAACTCCGTGGGCGCCTATGTAGAAGAAAAAGACAAAAATACCCCTATTAGCGGGGGGTACTTTGATCCTTCTTTTCCTGAGCGCGTAAAAAAACTGGTAGAGAAACTCGGACAGGCATGGGATAACGATCCACGGGTAGCGTATGTAGAAATGGGGATCATCGGCGAATGGGGAGAACACCATGATCCGGATCTCTCAACTTACTGGGCTCCGCACGACGAACCGGAACACGTAGCTAACCGGACATGGATTCCGGGCATGGAAAAGATCCTGGGAGATGCCTTTGCCAAAGCATTCAAAAACAAGAAAGTAATGGTTCGCTACGCCTATGAATTTAAAGATTATGAATTCGGAATTTATTGGGATTCATGGTCTCAACCTCAAGAGATTGTAAGAGGTTATGAGGAAATGAAGAAGCTGGGTGATCGTTGGAAAACCCAGCCGATAGGTGGAGAAATTACTTGGAACTGGGGAGATTTAGCCCGGTTCAAATCTTTTGAAGAAGTGGTGGCAGATAAGGATACCCGGGAATATGTCATGGAACAGATCCGGAACCTGCACTGCAATCATCTAGGCGGAATCACCTGGGCAGACTTCAACGAACCGGAGTTCCGGAAAAATGCAGAGATACTGCAAAAAGCCATGGGGTACCGGTTCATTATCAATGAATTCTCTTACCCGAAAGAAATTAAGGTGGGAGCACAATTCCCTATTTCTTTCAAAGTTGTCAACAGCGGATCGTCTCCATTCTATTATAACTGGCCGGTAGAAGTAGCTTTACTAGACCCTGAAAGTCATCAAAAAGTGTGGGGAAAAATATTGGAGGAAGTAAACATCTCCGAATGGATGCCGGGAGATAATTGGTCTGTAGATGAACATAAATACCAAATAGCTCCGCCAACTTATCACATCCGAAAGAATATTTCTATTGACGCCCCCATTGCCAAGGGAAAATATATCCTGGCTTTAACGGTGCTCGATCCGGCCGGTATGCAACCTTCGCTCCGATTTGCCAATGAGAATTATTTCGAAGGCGGTTATCATCCAATGGGCTATATCGGTATTGGTGAATCAGTTGCCGATACCCGTCTGAATCCAGATTTATTCTTCGACATTCAAAGTGACAAGTCTTTAAAATATCAATTCAAACAACCCGATAAATAATCAGTAACATGAAAATATATAAATATATCACATCTGTTGCAATCCTTTCGTTCTGCTTCTTGAGCGCCTGTAACAAGCCTACAGAAACGAAGATTCCTGTTCCCGTGATATTCGACACGGATGTCGGCAATGACATTGACGACGTGCTGGCTATGCAAATGCTATTCAACTATGAGAACGCCGGAACAATAGATCTGCTAGGTATCACAATCAGCAAGTCCAACCCTTATTCAATTGAATATATTGACGGATATTGCCGCCTCAACGAGAGGGGAGACATTCCATTGGGATATGCATACAACGGAGCTACTCCCGAAGACGGAGGTTATCTCCGCCAGACTTTGGATACCATTATTGAAGGCAATAAGATACTGTATCCTCAAAGAAGCATAAAAGACAATCTGCCGGAAGGATATAAGTTATTACGGAAATTACTGGCTTCACAACCAGATAATTCCGTGGTATTTATTGCCGTAGGACCGGAAACGAACCTTTCACGCCTGCTACGCTCAGAAGCCGACGAATACAGTCCTTTGGACGGCAAATCACTCGTTGCCCAAAAAGTGAAGCTGTTGTCCGTAATGGGAGGACTCTATGGGAACGAGTTCGACTTCCCCGAATGGAATCTAGTACAGGATATAAATGCCGCACAAACCGTATTCAGCGAATGGCCCACTCCGGTCATTGCAAGCGGCTGGGAACTAGGCAACAAATTGTTGTATCCGCATCAGAGTATCTTGAATGATTTCCCGAACGCTTACAAACATCCTCTTTGTGTATCTTACCAGATATATGACAAAATGCCATACGACAGGCAAACTTGGGATTTGACTTCTGTCATACAGGCCATAGAGCCGGAGAAGGATTATTTTGAACTGTCAACAAAAGGAACGATTACAATAGACAGTGCAGGACACAGTCTATTTAATGCGTCAGACAAAGGACAACATCAATATCTTATGATTCAAGGAAATGAGAATATTCAGAGAACATTAGGTGCCATTGTCCGCCAGGTGACAGGGAAAGAAGAAAAGAATATAAACCAATAAAGAAAGAGTCATGTTTATAGTCAATAGTTATACACTAGCCATTATCTTTTGCTTCATAACCATGATATGTTGGGGTTCCTGGGGTAACACCCAAAAACTGGCCAGTAAGAACTGGCGTTATGAGCTTTATTACTGGGATTATACAATCGGTATCTTATTATTTGCCTTACTTCTCGTTTTCACACTCGGAAGTTTCGGAGATTCGGGGAGAGGTTTTCTGGAAGATATCCGGCAAGTAGATACCAGATACATAGTCAGTGCCTTGATCGGAGGAATTATTTTCAATGCTTCCAACATCTTACTTTCAGCTTCGGTCTCCATAGCCGGAATGGCGGTTGCTTTTCCGTTGGGCGTAGGACTTGCCTTGGTCCTAGGTGTGTTCATCAACTATTTCAGCACTCCTAAAGGAGATCCGTTCTGGTTGTTTACTGGAGTAATCTTGATTGTTATCGCTATCATCTGCAATGGAATAGCGGCAGGCAGACAACAAAAAAAGGGAAATAATAATAGCAAGAAAGGGATTATTCTTGCGGCTATTGCCGGCATACTTATGTCTTTCTTCTACCGTTTTGTGGCTGCTGCCATGGACCTTAACAATTTTGACTCTCCGACTCCGGGCATGGCTACTCCATACACCGCTTTCTTTATATTCTCAATCGGTATCTTCCTGAGCAACTTCCTATTCAATACAGTTGTTATGAAACGCCCGTTTGTAGGAACTCCTGTAAGCTATAAAGAATATTTTGCAGGAAAAGCAAGCACACATCTGGTAGGTATCCTCGGAGGATGTATATGGGGATTGGGAACTGCTTTAAGCTATATAGCCGCAGGG
>OGPX01001584.1_pt1 | contig 14871 bp, 10 predicted proteins | sample 1553101 | NCBI WGS metagenome assembly OGPX01 (sample SAMEA2579964, study PRJEB22360) | human gut metagenome | biome: human gut; feature: human-associated habitat; material: faeces | place: Denmark | collected 2008/2010
CTGCCGGTGCAGGGGTTGTTGCCAGCGTTGGTGTTGCTGCTGCCGTCGGCACCTCTGCCGCTGTGATCGTAGTTGCAGGTACAGGTGTATTGTCAACAGCTGAAGTAGGTGTTGGAGTCACAGCAGGTATCGGAGCTGTATTTGACTGACTCTCACTAGCTGATGCGCTTTCTGACTCACTTGTACTTGTTGATGCACTATCACTTGCCGATGCGCTCTCTGACTCACTTGCACTTGTTGATGCACTATCACTTGCCGATGCACTCTCTGATACGCTTGCACTTGTTGATGCACTATCACTTGCCGATGCGCTCTCTGATTCGCTTGCACTTGTTGTATCACTCTCACTAGGTAATACACTTAATGACTCACTTGCACTGATTGAGGCACTGATGCTTTCTGAAGTGCTGGCACTTGTCGATGCACTCGTGCTGGCTGATGTACTGGCACTTGTTGAGGCACTTGTGCTTGCTGATGTACTTGCACTTGTCGATGCACTGGTACTTGTTGAGGCACTTGTGCTGGCACTTGTACTTGCTGATGTACTTGCGCTTGTTGAGGCACTTGTACTTGCTGACGTACTTGCACTTGTTGATGCACTTGTACTTGCACTCGTCGATGCACTTGTGCTCGCTGATGTGCTGGCACTTGTTGATGCACTTGTGCTTGCACTCGTACTAGCTGATGTACTTGCACTTGTTGAGGCACTTGTACTTGCTGACGTACTTGCACTCGTTGAGGCGCTCATGCTCGCTGACGTACTTGCACTTGTTGAGGCGCTCGTGCTCGCTGATGTGCTGGCACTTGTTGAGGCACTTGTACTGGCTGATGTACTTGCACTTGTTGAGGCACTTGTACTTGCTGACGTACTTGCACTTGTTGAGGCACTCGTACTTGCTGATGTACTGGCGCTCGTTGAGGCACTTGTACTGGCTGATGTACTGGCGCTGGTTGAAGCGCTCGTGCTCGCTGATGTACTTGCACTCGTCGATGCACTTGTGCTTGCTGATGTACTTGCACTTGTTGAGGCACTCGTGCTAGCTGATGTACTTGCGCTTGTTGAGGCACTTGTACTTGCTGATGTACTTGCACTCGTCGATGTGCTCGTGCTTGCTGATGTGCTAGCGCTTGTTGAGGCACTTGTGCTCGCTGATGTACTGGCGCTCGTTGAGGCGCTCGTGCTCGCTGATGTGCTAGCGCTTGTTGAGGCACTTGTACTTGCACTTGTTGAGGCACTCGTGCTGGCACTTGTACTCGCTGACGTACTTGCGCTCGTTGATGCACTTGTACTTGCCGATGTACTGGCACTTGTTGATGCACTTGTACTTGCCGATGTACTGGCACTTGTTGAGGCACTCGTTGAGGCACTTGTACTCGCTGATGTGCTAGCACTTGTTGAGGCACTCGTACTTGCTGACGTACTTGCACTTGTTGATGCACTCGTGCTCGCTGATGTACTTGCGCTTGTTGAGGCACATGTACTTGCTGATGTACTTGCACTCGTCGATGCGCTCGTGCTCGCTGATGTGCTGGCACTTGTCGATGCGCTCGTTGATGCACTCGTACTAGCTGACGTGCTGGCACTTGTTGAGGCACTTGTGCTCGCTGATGTACTTGCGCTCGTTGAGGCACTTGTGCTCGCTGATGTACTTGCACTTGTTGAGGCGCTCGTGCTAGCTGATATACTTGCACTTGTTGATGCACTCGTGCTCGCTGATGTGCTAGCGCTTGTTGAGGCACTTGTACTTGCTGACGTACTTGCACTTGTTGAGGCACTTGTGCTCGCTGATGTACTTGCTGATGTGCTGGCACTCGTCGATGCACTTGTACTTACTGATGTACTTGTACTTGCTATAACACTTAAACTCTCTGATATTCTTACCGACTCACTCGCCTCATAGTTTGGATCTGCATCATCCAGTAAATCAATGGAATCCCCATGCTTATATGCATATTTATATGTATGCACTCCACCTGCATTGCCACTTCTGAATTCTACCCATTTATTATCAGACACTTTCAGTACAAACGCATCTCCGTCACATATATACAATTCGCCTGTTTGAGAATATTTCTCTTCCCAAAACAATATCCCTTTTGTCCATTTAAATGTCACAGAATTAAAATCATTAAAATATTCCCAGTTACCTGTATATGAATTTTCTACTCTATACTTATATGATTTATCCTCCCATTCCCTTTTCTTTATTTCATTTCTAGATTGAATACCATAGTCTTTATAATTACTTTCCGTAATCTTAGTCACATGATGTACCTTATCTGATACGCAATCATCTCTATTTGTTTCAGTGCTTGCAAGCTGCGGCATCCCACCCATTCGGGCGTAAGCAGCCATATCCTGTTCTTCGTCATCTGTATATGCTGCCGCTACAGCATTATCATAACTCTGCTGTTCCTCATGCACCTTGCCACTTTGTTTTGCGCTCTCACTAGTTTCTGCACTTGCACTGGCTTCTGCACTTGCGCTATTTTCTGCACTTTCACTAGTTTCTGCACTTGCGCTGTTTTCTGCACTCTCACTTGCTTCTGCACTTGCGCTGATACTTTCACTTATGCTCACAATTTCGCTGGTGCTGGTACTCTCACTTATACTCTCACTTGTGCTAACTGAATCACTTTGACTCGTACTCACGATCTCGCTGGTGCTGGTACTTTCACTTATACTCTCGCTTGTGCTGGCTGAATCACTTTCGCTCATGTTCTGTGTTGTACTCTCACTATAATCAGTTCTCTCACTCTCTGATAAAGATCCTGCGTCTACAAGTGAATTAGAATCTGCTACTGATTCATCAATTGCGGCCATAACCATATCTGCCCCCTGGATAGAGCTTACTCCACCCATTGCAATTCCCGCTGCGGTTATACCTTTTAAAATACTATCGACTTTCTTTTTATTCATCCTGCCTCTCCTTCTATATGTCCCATAAAAACAGACATATTCTTCAAACTAACCAGAATTACATACTAATATCGTTCTTATATTATGAATATAACCTACAGAGTGTATCTAAAATCGTATAGAAACATATATTTACCGCCAAATTGCAACTTTTCTCTACACCACCTCTAAGTTTCCTCTGAGTTTCCTGCAGCTTTATCAAAACTTGCTGTTTCCAATAGCTCCATCCACTTTTTTTCTACATCCGCTTCTGTATAGCTGCTTGCGATTTCATATGATTTCTCATGAAAAAGTTTTAACCTGTCTTCGTCTTCAAAGATCTTTGCAATAGTCATCCCTATTTTCTTGACTAAAGTTTCCTTATCCATCAGGTTTCCATCTATCAGATATCCATTCTGTTCATTTTTTATAAACAACCTGTTGCCATATCTTGTGTCTAACCCTATCATTGCCAACCCATTACCGGCTGCTTCCATTAATGAAAGTCCAAATGATTCAAATCTGGAAAAAGATGCATACACTTCATAATACTGATATAGCGCTTTAACATTTTGTCTTCCCTTAAAATGAATATAATCCCAGGCATTATGGGATGATATGACATTATTCAAATACCCTATGTACTCCCTCAATCCTTCTCCGTATATATCCAGATATATATATGGATTGTACTTGTGTGCCTCAATAACACCTGCTATCAATAAATCAATACCTTTTGTTTCTTCAATTCTGGAAGCCGATATAATACTATATTTTTTTCTGTTTTCTGTAATACATTTTTGTGCCTCAATTGCTCCGGGTGGTATTACACTGATCGATGGTATATAGCGATCATATTCTTTCAGCTTATTTATTAATGCTATCCGCTGTTCCTCAGTCGCTACAATAAAAGTATCTATAACCTGTGAATATTTAAACCAATAATAATACTCATAATTCATATATAATGAACCTATATTCTCATTCAATTCATAATACTGATCAGAATGCAGCACGCAAATAAATTCTGCCCTATTTCCAAATTCAAATAGTGGTCTTATATAATCTAAATATCCCCCTCTGTCCATAATACATATATCATTTTCATTGAGCGCTAATTTCTTAATGAAATATATCACAAATTCCTGATTATCCATTACCTGTCCATCACTAAACACATACTTGATTTTATCAGCATCAAATACCTGCTCAAATACAAGTTTCCCATCAGTGTTCCAGAACAAACGCCTCTCAAGCTGGCTTTCTCCAATTTCGTGATCTGATGATCCATATAATTCCGTGTATGCCAGACTATCAAAATAAAAACTAGTAAAAATAATACGTTCATCCTTGTAATAAGAAGCACTCATAATATTATTTTCATCATCACAAATTATTTCACACTTTTTTTTATTTTTTTCAATAAGATATGTAATATTATCCTTCTCTATGATATCGTCATGAGCAATTATTTCGTTCGAGATCAATATATCTTTTTTTGTGCTCAATCTCATATCCATACGTCCGGTAAGATATATTTCTTTCGAAATTATCTGATCTCTGTCGATTCCCTGATTTATATATAAATCCAAATCTCTCTGTGTCGGCAGATTCATAAAAATAAATTTTATATCAATATTATTTTTTTTAAATAGCCTTGCACGAAATCCCTGCGCTACGTCTACCCCGGAAAATTCGTAGCCATTCATCAATGTAAAATCAAATATTCTCATATTATTCCTCAAACATTCCCGCTGCAGCTATGTATAATTTTTTGTATTGTTCTTTTATCAGATCCTGATATATTGATTCTTCAAACATTGTTTCTTTTATCCTGCCGATCATTTTATCGCAATCAGTGGTTTCAAAAATATTTTTTTTCAAACAAATATCTCTTCTGTGAACAGTATTTTCAAATGCAAATACTGCCATGCTATTATTAACCGCCAGATTTGTCGAATCATAAACTTCATTGTAATGATTTATATCCAGATATATATCACATAGATCAAATAATTCCTTTATTTTTTCTTCCGAAACCACTGGATACAAATAGACATTTTCATAATCTTGCAATTGAAGTAACTTATCCGACATAAGTGTCCATGCTGCAATATAAAACTCCAGATCCGGTATTCTTGTGATCAACGTTTCAATCATTTCTAACTGGTCAGAATCGGTAAAGATCAAAGCTTTTTTTATCCCAGATTTATTTTTCTCTCTTTTATCATATAAATAAAAGTTTTTACAAACACAATCTGTATGCTGGGCGATCCAATCACTTTTATTTTTGTCATTACATAATATTCTTAATTTATCTTTGAATTCGCCTTTTTGAAATTTTTCATACTGTTTATCATCGTTCAAATAAAATGTAACTGAATATTCTTCACGCAGCCCATATATTTTTTCCAATTCCTCAACATCAAAAACAACTATATTTTTATCGCTTATTTCTGCTTTGGTCATAATATCTTTAAACAGCTCCGCAAACGATGTATACACTTTCTTTATATTGTTCTTTTCAAAAACAGTATATGTCCCAGACATTACCTGTTCTAAAACCACAAGATTTCCCTCACTGTCATAAAATTCCCGTTGTATGATTTTATTGCTTCGCAGATTTTCCGTACAATATTTATACCCCATTTTATTATAATGATCTTTTCTATAAACTCTGTTTTCCTCATCATGCCATTCGACTGATCTAACATTGCGCTTTTCAATTGGCTCACTAAAATATATTGAAGCCTTTTTAACATCATTATCATATACAGCCCCATTGATCCCATCTGCACAGACAGCCCACCATTCAGGTAATTTGATAAATGCATAATATAATTCTTTTGTATGAGCGCTTTTTATATTTTCATCATTAATATAACGATCATAAAATCCAAACACATCATCGGCGTCATGATCTGTGTTCGGCATAAGTGTGCACACTGAACAGCTCTTTCCCATATTATTGATGGTTTTCTTTATTCTTTTTATAAAATCCGTATATTCTTTTGCCAGTATGATCATATCTTCACCATTTATTTTTCAATATCAAATACCTTAAACTTTATACATTCTATTGTGGCAAGTTTAAGTAAATAACTATAGGGCAAATCCACCCTCTGTATAATGCAGGAACCTCTGTGTTATAAAATAATCCTCACCATTTTCCAACCCTGCTTCTGCCAGTTTTTCTAATCCTCTGCCATCGTCCGCATCAGCCGAAACTATATAGACAGTATTATCGTCACATATGATCTCATCTTCATTCAAATGCTCATGCCATTCACAGCTGTCAAAATCTCTGTTTAATAACATCATTGCATTCCTTATAGAGCTATTCTCTCCACCGTAGAATACAAATCTTATATTGTTTTGAGTTGATTTTTTTAGTAATTTCTCCAGCATACCTGTTCTATCAACAATTCTGCCAATAGATCTGCTCAATAAGCCATCCTCCACCTGCTTTCCCCATGGAGTTCTCAATATTGTAAAATAGTAAGCTCTGTCAATTTCATTATTTGTATAAAGCATCAATAGAGTTGCAGCATAATGATATATTTTTTTCTCAGCCTTTTCATTATTTTTTCTTGCTTCATCAATAAAATAATTCCATTTTTCATCTATCAGTAAGGTTTTTCCGCTGAATATGACATTTAAAGCATCCTGATCAGGAAGCCATGTCTGCGGATTAGAATTCAGATAATCCATAACCTGTTGAAACAGGCTTCCATTTCTCCTTATATTGTCAAGATTCATGCAAAGAACACCTGCATTAAAATATCTGTCACGTTCTGTCTGCCCTGCTGCTACAGCATATGGGATTCCCCAACCCTTTGTTGTCGAACAATCCGGAGCCGCTGCCAGACAGTAGTCATCTATATTGACATTCCATAATCCTTCAATATCGGTATTTATAAACAAATCTGAGTCCAGATATATTATTTTTTTCAGATCAGGCAAAATATCCGGTAGCATGATCCGAAACATCGTTCCAATTGTAAATCTATCCATCGAATCAGCCAGTGCCCCAAAAATTTCCGGGTTAAAATGATGAAATTCTATACTGTTTCCACTATTATCTGCAATAAACCCCAGCTTCTCCTTATTAGACGAGTTTAATGTATCATCATGTAATATATGAAATACTATTGGTGATCTTGTATTCTCTACAATGGACTGCATCGTTGTGCCAGCCCAGACACTGTAATTGCCATCTTTATCATGTATACCAAGACAGATGTGTATTGCATTATCAAAAAAACATACATAATCCAATTTCCTCGCTGTTTTTTTCAGCTCTGACATTCTTTTCAGAACCATGTCATCCGAAAAAGCTTTCACATATGGATTATTTAATATATCCTGTTCACTCTTTAAAAACTCTTCTTTACAAATATCCAGCTCATTTTTCAGGAAACTTTCAATCCTGCTGTACGACTCAATATATTGATGCCATAACAGAAATACCTGTATTTCACATTTGCACTGTTCAACTACATTTCCAAGCTCCGCTTTTCTGCTCTCTATTGCCTGCCTTATATGATCCATGATAATCTTTGGATCCCGGATTTTTGCATTGCTGATCCCGGAACGTATAATGCCATCCGTATTCTCAAAGTAATAATATAATGTCGGCCTTACTTTGCAATATTTCTTTGCAAGCAAGACACAAAGCATGGAAAAATATGTATCTTCGTAATATATATCTTCCATGAATCTGAGCTTATTTTCTCTTATGAATCTGACCGAATACAGCTTTGCCCATGCCGTCACATTAGTAAATCCTGTCAGACTTATAATGAGGTTTTTCCTATTATCGACATTATTTAAATCCAGCTTTTGGATTTCATGATCATTTACGGCTGAAACAGATGGCACAGCTTCTTTAAAACACGATACCCCGCACTGAACCACATCATAGTCGTCCTCTGCCATTCTATCATGAAGCACCTTTAGCATATCAGGATGCACCCAATCATCTGCATCTACAAATGTGATATATTTTCCACTGCAGATATCCATCCCCAGATTGCGTGTACCTCCACACTTTCCTTTTTTCTGCATTTTAAGAGAAATAACATTCCCCGGATATTTTCTTTGCAGGGATTCTAATATTGACCATGTGTTGTCTGTCGACAGATCATCTATAAGTATCACCTCAAGATTCTCAAAGCCATATGTCTGATCATAAATTGAACCAAAGCATCTCATTATATATTTTTGCACATTATAACATGGTATAATTACCGATATCCTGTCCTTCTTATCCATAACATTTCCTCCAATATAACCATTTACTTAAACATCCCATCCACATTATGCATATGGGATGTTTTAGTTAATTACTATATTACAGTTCACAAATAACACTGTTCACATGATACTTCACACTCGCTCTCGGATGCCGTCTTTTGAACTGCCGGTTAATTCTCATTTGCACTATTTCACAGTTCTCCCGGTTGGTTCCAACAAGCAGTATGAGAAACTGCAGCTTTCCGTATTTTGCATATATATCACTTTTGCGGATCGATACTCCTATACACTCCTTGAGCTGTCTGGAGTATTTGTTCATCTCCATCTCACTCTGTATCTGCTTTCCGTCCTTATCCACAAGTGTGCAGAGCATAAGATATACTGACACCGTAGTCCTTTCCATTATGCGGGCCGATGACTGGTATATACCCCTGAATACAGGATAGCTACAGAAATAGCCCCCTTTATTTCCTTCTTCATTATGCTCATTCATGCCCTCCTGGATATTTTCAAGTATCTCATATGTATGGTTCATCTGGTTGCTGTATCTTTCGAGAATCTCCATAAGACTGGCGGATGGATAAATACCACACTCCTTCAGATAATAATCCACCACCTCACTATAATATTTGCTTGCCTCGTCATAGCGTCTTGTCTCAACCATGGCTTCCATTACCAGACTCTCCCACTCGTTAAACGGATCTGCCTTGACTGCATATGTGCCAAACTTTTCAAGCTCCTTAAAGCTCTTTTTCCTTCTCAGTATACCGGCAGCTTCATTTACACATTTTACAAACATTTCGTGATAGCGTCTCGCCTCCTGCGCTATCCATGTTTCGCCCGTGTATTGTGCCAGAAATTCTCCCTTATAGAGGTAAAATGCTTTCATATAAAGTTCAAGCTTCCTGTTCTCTATTTCGGCAGCTTTATCTGCAGCAGCCCCGCCGTCTATATCATTCCCATCTGCATTATTTATACTCTGATGTATTTCTGATAACTGTTTATCGAGCTCCTCCGTCTCTCTAAAATACCGCTCAAATCTTGCTGCATCCTCATCTATCTCTATATCCGGTGTCCAGTAATATATGCCTCCCTCTAAATATATAAGATCCTTTCCCGGCAGGCCAAGCTGTGAAAGCTTCTGCTTTGTCTTGTATACAATTACCCTCAGGGCTGTGTGCGGTGCATCTATATCCCTCTCCCCGATCACGATCTCTTCAAGCTTATCCTTTGCTATCCCACCGGTTGAATAATGCATCATTGCCTGCATCAGGCGGTTAAACTGGCTTTCTTTATGCATTTTGTCAGCAACAAATGGTGCTCCGTTATAGTCCATCCGGAAATTTCCGAACATCTGAACCTTTATCGTATGCGTCATAGGCGCCTCTCTTCCTATTCCCATAATCTTACTCCACATCGAAATCCGCTAATTTACGATGGGTGAAAGAACTTTTTTTACCTTTTAACTATATTATATACCAGCTTCATATGAATATGTAACCACGATAATTGACACGTGAAATGTAAAAATTAGTACTTGACAAATTGATATTTATTTGTTCCTGTGTTACGATTATTATATTAATTTGAAGCAACAATTCTACAAAGGAGCATTGCCTATGCAACAATCAGTTAATATAGCTATCTGTGAAGATGAAGCTGCAGAGACGAAGCTGTTGTGTGATATTCTCGACAACAACGACATCAAAAACTCCTATACCATCTTTACAGATGCAGACTCATTTCTCGCCTCATACGAACGTGATAAATATGACCTACTGCTCATGGACATATACATGAAAGATTCCATGACAGGCATTGAAGCCGTATCTATGATCCGTAAAAAAGATGCCGACATACCTGTCGCTTTCATCACCACCAGCAGGGATCATGCTTTAGAAAGCTACCGCCTGTCAGCCATCGGTTATATTGAAAAGCCTGTTTCCGCAGCAGAACTAAACAATGTGCTTCATCTTGCAATGTTAAAGAAGGCTGACGCACCATCCTTATATATAAAAAGAAATGGCGCATTGGAAAAACTTGCTTTTTCCGATATCATGTACATAGAACAGAGGGGCAGACAAATTTTCATACATATGAAAGACAATACTGAAATTGTCTGTTATGAAAAGCTATCTGAGCTTTCCAGCCAGCTCCCTACTGAGCTGTTTTTTCTTCCACACAAAAGCTATGCTGTAAACCTGTCATATGCCATGCATATTGACACAGATTTAAAATGCTTTGTGATGACCGATAATTCAAATATCCCGATCAAAAGAGAGCTGACTGCAAAGGCAAGAAAAGCTCTTGAAAGCTATTTTTTTGAGTATACAAGGAGCCGCCTATGAAAATAACAAGTATAATAAAAAAGCTTCCATTTTCAGTCATAATACTTCTTATAGTAAGCAGCATTCTGCTCATATCATCAAAAAACATGATCATGAGCCACGCAAGCTATCCCAGCGCCACAAGCATTACCACTGCATCCGCTGTCGTGGAAGCTGCCGATACATCAGATACCAGCACTTATAATGATGAAATAACACTTCCGCACACCTTCAGACACTTAGCATCCCGCACCCATGTCACTGTGACCACAAATATATCACTCAAGGCAGATGACCAGATCCTCCTAAAAACTGTTTATTCACCGGCAAAGGTCTATCTGGATGGTGATCTCATATATGAATTTGGCAAAGCCGAAAACTACCCTGCATTTATGAAGGATCCCGCTACCGAGCTGTATATGATAAGCACTGACGGTTATAACGGCGACACAGAGCTTCGCATAGAGTACCTGTCACCGGTCACCAGAAGCTCTCTGACCATATATCCGCCTATCTGCGGAGCGTACAAATCCTTATTTTTTACCTTGTTAAAAACTTATGAATGGTCTTTTTTTATAGCCCTGCTCGAGCTTGCCGCCGGCATCTTGTTTATTTTTATTGCCCTCCTGCTGTTGTACTATGACATGGATGTATGCAAAATGATATTTCATTTTGGTTTTTTCTCACTCATGGTCGGCATGTGGTCTATCGGTGAATGTAATTACACCGGAATGATAATAAAAAATCCTACTTTTCTATATTTATGTGCATTTATCGGACTTTTTTCACAAATAATTCCGCTATTATATTTCTGCAAAAGCGCTGTCGGCTTTAAGAATCCAAAACCGATCACCATTGTGACAGAAATCATAACCATACTCGATATTCTTGCATGTATATTGCAGCTTTGCGGCATCATCGCATTTTCGCAAAGTATGTACGTGTTCCATGTTATTTTACCGGTTACACTGTGCTTTCTCACAGCATACATAATCTATGAGTTTGTCCACAACCAAAATAACCGGGCAAAGCGGATCATGATTCCTGTCGGCATACTGGCAGCCGCTTCATGTGCTGAAATCATCAATTACCTCACAAAAATCGTATCTTCGCTGTCCTTATTGTCGCAGATCGGGACTATTATTTTTATTGTGATAATGGGAAATATCATGGGACTGAATATAAGCGATATGGTTAAGATGAAAAAGGAAAATGAGAAGCTTGTCTTTGACATGAATCTTCTCGAAAATTCTCTTGCCGAACAAAAGAAGTACAATGCAATGATTGCAAAAAACGAAGAAATAACTAAAAAGCAGCGCCACGATCTGCGCCACCAGCTTATTGTTATTAAAGAACTAGCTGGAAACAAAAATCCATCACTGACAGAATATCTGGATTCATTGATCTACAGTATACCTCATGTACCAAAAAAATACTGTGAAAACAAGGCTGTCAATTCCATTATATCCCATTATGCTGCCATCTGCGCAGATGAAGCCATAATGCTTGAGACAAAGCTTAATGTCCCAGAAAGCGATAATCCGGTTCTCGACAATGACCTGTGTCTGGTATTTGGGAATCTTATTGAAAATGCCATAGAGGCCTGCAGACGTCTGAACAATTCCGGCTGCTTTATCCGCCTAAATGCTGATATCCGTTACAAGACGTTAATTATAACCATGGACAACAGCTTCGACGGGCATTTTACAGTACGCAACGGAAAATACATCTCTTCAAAAAGAAACGATGTCGGTATCGGATTGTCATCCATCCGATCTGTTGCTGTAAAATATGGCGGAAACACTGAATTTAAAACAAAGGACGATGTATTTCAATCGTCCTTATACTTCCAACTATATAAATAATTGTTTTTGAGTGTTCGAACCCTCCGATGTCTGACATTACTTTCCTTTGCTTCTCCTTTTCTTTTTGTGATAAATTTATTATCCAAAAAATTTCTGTGCTTTTCGACTGTCCCTGGACAGACAGGACTGTCAACGGTGGCGTAAGCCCATTCACTTGCCGTTGACTGGCTCGGCTGGTTTTGTTATTACTTGGATAATCATGTTTTACATGGTAACATATTTACAACAAGCGCAACTATTATACCAATACTCGTATCTACAATACGGTCAATCGCAAATATGAAAACTATGCCTTTCCAAAAGCAAATAAATCATTCCCCAAATGCCACCTATTATCGTTGCAAATTCTCTATTTTGGCTTGTTGAAAACTATCGCTTTAATTCCGCTGTATACAGAGAATAGCGGCTATCGCTGCATAAAACGTAAACGCCTATGTTGCGACTCGTATCAATAAGAAAGCACACAAATACTGCAAATACGGTTTTATAGATACGTCCCCCGATTTTTATGGGGGTAAGGTTTCATACCTTGTTATATACACCTTTCAATGTGTATTCTTCCAGAATGTGCCCATCCATTTTATGATACAACTCGTTAAGATAAAATCCGGCAGATAGTTCCAATAATATATCTAATGCAAAAATATGCAATTCATAAATATGTGCTTTGTCTGGCGGTGTCATTCCTCCATAAAAACTTGACAATTCTTTACTCTGATTATTTCCCTGTACACTTGTCCAACTATTACAGCCTTGAACAAAATCTTTGGCAGTTTGACTTTCATTTTCTTTTAATTCATGACGTGTAATATTGGCAGCTAACCAGTGAATCCATGCAAAGCCGCCCGTAACAGGGTATGCGTCCTTATCTTCCAAAATAAGCGCAAAGGAATGTGTACCCTCTGGAGCATTTTCAATTTTCAGAGGAAGAGAATAGGTTGGTACACCATTTTCATTAAATTGTACTCCGCGCCCGCCGAACTGGTCTTGAATCATTCCTTTAACAATTCCTGTACTTGTAACAATCATAAAAAATACCTCCATGTGATTTGTTTTCAAGAAAATCCTACCACATAGAGGTAAAAAGTAAATTACCCACTTTTTTGTTGGTATCATTCTGGCACGACACCTTTTTCAATCAATACATTCTCCATGCCATGTGCTTTGAGAAATTCAATCCCAATATGCTGCATAATTTTTATGGCTTCCAACAATTCATATCCCTGTTCTTTTGTCAAAGAATACTCTACATGAAGCGGATAACCTTCAAATATTTTTTTTTCTACAAATCCATAGTCTATCAGTTCCTTTAGTTGCTCCAAAAGCATTTTTTGTGTAATGCCGTCAATATCTCTTTCTAATTTAGCAAGCGAAGTTGCTCCTAATCGCAACCGCCATAAAATGATAGGTTTCCATTTGCCTTTAATCATGTCGTGGACAAGCTCTAAAGGGCAGGTAAATTCTTCTCGCATTTTCATATGCCTACCACCTCCATGACAGTATCATACTGCAAATCTTTTAGTAACTCAATGGAACAATACTTGGAATAGTGGGTAACTGTCTATATACATCTTTTTTGCTATTTCTAATAGACCATTTTCTTTTAATATATCTTCATATACTTTTATTTTAATTTTCTGATTATGATTAAGTGTTGCCAAATCATTAAGCAATTCTCTGTCCGTGTTCTTCATATTTATTCTTTCCCTTATATTCTAATCTGTTGTCTGTTTTTGTTTTTCAAATTATCCAACGGATTAAATTTCTCAAAATCCATCTGCAAGTCTTGACCAAACATAGCAAGATATTCATTTGTGACCGCAATATTGCTGTGACCTAATATAGTTTTCAATCGTACAATATCACCGCCAGAAAGTATCCAGTTTCGGGCAAATGTATGTCTCTTTGATTTCCTTCTGTGCTTTTGGAAGATAAATTTTGAATGTGGTCATGTAGTTACATTCCATCTTCTACAGATAAATTTTTAGATTTGTTCATTTGGATTTGTGGCATAATACCAGCCTCACTTTCTATGTGCTTGACTGCTAAATTTAAGTGAGACAGTCATACGAATACAACAAAAAAACTTACCACGAAATCGTAGTAAGTTCTTTACAATGAGACATCAGGGATTCGTTCTTCGCTCCGCTTCGGTCCGCGCTGAGCAGACGTCCACTGGACGTCTAGCGCCCCGACCAACTCCGTTGTCCGGTGTTCGAACCCTCCGATGTCTTGCATTAAAAAAACGTCTCTATTCGAGAAATTTTTTATTTTGGGATTCGTTCTTCGCTCCGCTTCGGTCCGCGCTGAGCAGACGTCCACCGGACGTCTAGCGCCCCGACCAACTCCGTTGTCCGGTGTTCGAACCCTCCGATGTCTTGCATTAAAAAAACGTCTCTATTCGAGAAATTTTTTATTTTGGGATTCGTTCTTCGCTCCGCTTCGGTCCGCGCTGAGCAGACGTCCACCGGACGTCTAGCGCCCCGACCAACTCCGTTGTCCGGTGTTCGAACCCTCCGATGTC
>OGPX01001591.1_pt1 | contig 14840 bp, 13 predicted proteins | sample 1553101 | NCBI WGS metagenome assembly OGPX01 (sample SAMEA2579964, study PRJEB22360) | human gut metagenome | biome: human gut; feature: human-associated habitat; material: faeces | place: Denmark | collected 2008/2010
CACATGCTTCTTTTGTGGGCCCGCGGTTATCGCCAGCCGTTTCGGAACAGGAATTAAACAGTTGGAGCCGGTAGATGATGCTGGACATATCATCATGGACTACTCAATCCATGATGCGATTGAGGCAGGTTTCAACCATGTGGTATTTATCATCCGTAAGGATATCGAGAAAGAGTTCAAAGAGGCTATCGGTGACCGTATTGCCTCCATTTGCGCTTCTCATGATGTCACTGTGGACTACGCTTTCCAAGATATCAACGACATCCCGGGAGCTCTGCCAGAAGGACGTACAAAGCCGTGGGGAACTGGACAGGCCGTGCTTGCGGCGAAGAAAGCAATCAAAACCCCATTCATTGTGATTAACGCAGATGATTACTACGGCAAAGAGGGCTTCAAAGCTGTCCATGACTATTTGGTGAACGGCGGTAAGTCCTGTATGGCAGGTTTTGTGTTGAAGAACACACTGTCCGATAATGGTGGTGTGACCCGCGGCATCTGCAAGATGGATGCGGAAAATAACTTGACTGAGGTCGTAGAGACTAAGAACATCATAAAAACAGCGGATGGGGCAGAAACAGACGGAAAAGTGCTCGATGTGAATTCTCTGGTTTCTATGAATATGTGGGGATTAACTCCTGATTTTCTGGATGTTCTGGAGGAAGGCTTCAAAGAGTTTTTCGAGAAGGAAGTCCCGGGCAATCCTCTGAAAGCGGAATACTTGATTCCCATCTTCATCGGTGAATTGCTGGAGCAGGGTAAAATGTCCGTGAAGGTTCTGAAGACCAACGACACCTGGTATGGCATGACCTATCACGAGGATGTCGCAGCAGTAAAGGACAGCTTCAAGAAGATGCTGGAGAATGGCATGTACAAGGCTGACCTTTTCAGTGATCTGTAAACGACGATGAAAGAAACGATCGATTTACTCGGAAAGATCCTCACAAACATTTTAACTGCTCTTTATGAGCCATTTGGATTCTCGCTCTTGATTTCTTTTCTTGCTATGTTTTTCTACCTGTATGCGTATGAGCCAATACATGCTGGCAAAGGCTGGAAGAGTGCCATAGTGACCTGGTATCAGAAATTCAAAGAGAGTGTGTTCTTTCGGAAGTTGTTTTTCTTATTTTTTGTGACCTCACTTATTCTGTTCCGGACCCTGTTAAACCGTCAGCTGTGGATGAATCCTTTATCCGATGTCATGGGTGGCTGGGGCATCTGGGAGACTGTGAATGGTGAACAGAAGCTGACAACGGAGTGTATTGAGAATGTGATCATGATGGTGCCGTTCTCAGCAGTGGTGATGTGGACTGTTTGAGACATTTACTTATAACAGCCCCCTACATCCTCCACATCCGTCGATACTCCCCAGGTGTCACCCCTTCCGTCTTCTTAAATACCCGCGAGAAGTAATTAGCATCGCTCATTCCGCATTCCTGCCCAATTTTTTCTATGGGGAGGTCGGTGAAGCGGAGGAGCTGTTTGGCGTGGGTGACGCGGACCTGGATCAGGTAGCTGTTGACCGGGGTGCCGAACTGGTCCTTGAAGCTGCGGGTTAAATAAAATTTGTTAATAAAATATTGGGATGAGAGCTGATCTAAGGTGATCTTTTCTGCATAGTGGGTGTCGATGTATTCCTTGACAGACTGCAGGTTGCGCTTACGGCTTTTGTCTGAACTATGACTGGTAAGACTGTGTGACTCTTCCATGAGAAGGGACAGCAGGCTTACCAGTTTTTCGTATATTTTCATATCCCGGCTGGTGGAATTGGAATCAGTAAGATCAAAAATTGTATGGTAAATCTGGGTGTACGCCTGCTGGTCAGCGGTGCGGAAGCAGGGGCGCCCGCCACGGGAGGCATATTTTTCATAGATCGCGGTCATGTTGGGACCGTAGAAGTGAATCCATTTCAGTGACCACAGATCATCTTCCGAAGTAAGATGGGAATAGGATTTATGGCAGTCTATGAAAACACAGTCTCCGGCCTGCAGGTTATACACAGTTTTTTGGTATACCAGCTTTCCGGAACCGGAGGTTACCAGGAAGAAGAGAAAGGAAGCAAGGTTTTCACGCTGGCTGGTGTGGGGCTTCCTGGCCTGAAGCTCGCCGATCTCCTGGAGATGAATCAGCTGGGACTTTGCAAATTTGGAGGGGGTATAGATCACACGCTGTGAAGTTACCAGATCTCCGTGAAATAGTGAATTATCCATAGTCTTGAATTCCTTTCTTCGCTGACAGCTATCTTAACACACGTTCTTAGTATTAGTTTAACTGTACATCACCAAACCAGAAAAGTCAATATAATGCTACAACATGGCAAGATATACACTTAAATCTCTCTGATTTTTCCAGTATGATATGGAAAGTTAATAAATAAAAGAACGTTTGGAGGAGATTATGAAGAAAGCATTGATTACAGGTATCACCGGACAGGACGGGTCTTTCCTGGCGGAATTGCTGATTGATAAGGGCTATGAGGTTCATGGGATCGTGAGAAGAGCTTCCATTTCAAACACTGGCAGGATTGATCATCTTCTTGCAGAACATAAGGTAACTTTGCATGATGGGGATTTATCGGATTCCTCTTCTCTGATCCGGATCATCAATATTGTCCAGCCTGATGAGATTTATAACCTGGCAGCACAGTCCCATGTGCAGGTATCCTTTGATGTCCCGGAATATTCCGGGGATGTGGATGCGCTTGGCGTGCTCCGTATTCTGGAAGCCGTGAGGATCTTAGGGATGGAAAAGAAAACCAGGATTTATCAGGCATCTACCTCCGAGCTGTATGGAAAAGTGGAGGAGGTTCCTCAAAGAGAGACCACACCTTTCCATCCTTACAGTCCTTATGCAGTTGCCAAGCAGTACGGCTTCTGGATCACAAAGGAATACAGGGAAGCATATGGAATGTTTGCTGTGAACGGCATTCTTTTTAATCATGAGTCTGAGCGCAGAGGCGAAAACTTTGTTACCAGAAAGATCACCCTGGCAGCAGGAAGAATCGCAGAAGGGCTTCAGGATCATCTGGAGCTTGGAAATATGGATTCCCTTCGTGATTGGGGATATGCGAAGGACTATGTGGAATGCATGTGGCTGATCCTGCAGCAGGAGAAGCCGGAAGATTTTGTCATTGCAACCGGGGAGCAGCATACGGTCCGTGATTTTACAGAGAAGGCATTTCTTGCAAATGGGATCCGGATCCGCTGGGAGGGCACCGGTCTGGAAGAAAAGGGCTATGATGCACAAACCGGAAAAATGCTGGTATGCGTAAATCCCCAGTGGTTCCGCCCAACAGACGTAGATAACCTCTGGGGCGACCCCACAAAGGCACGGACAGTGCTTGGCTGGAATCCCCAGAAAACAAGCTATGAGGAGCTTGTAAAAATCATGGCAGAGCATGACCGTGAGCTGGCAAAGCAGGAAGCCAGAGTGAAATGCGCACAGAACAAATAAAAGGTAATCAATGAAAGTCAGAAAGCTGGAAAGAAAATCATGATGGAAAAAAATGCAAAAATATATGTGGCAGGACACCGGGGAATGGTTGGATCTGCGATTGTAAGGGAACTAAAAAAGCAGGGCTATACCAATATCATAACCCGGACACATGCAGAGCTGGATCTTTGCCGTCAGGATGCAGTGGAGGGATTTTTTGCCCAGGAAAAGCCGGAGTATGTTTTCCTGGCAGCTGCAAAGGTTGGCGGTATTGTGGCAAATCAGACTTCCCTGGCAGATTTTATGTATGACAATATGATCCTGGAGATGAACGTGATCCATTCTGCATGGAAAAACGGCTGCAGGAAGCTGGAATTTCTTGGATCTTCCTGCATTTACCCGAGAATGGCACCGCAGCCTATGAAGGAGAGCTGCCTGCTCACATCAGAGCTGGAAAAGACAAATGAAGCCTATGCCCTTGCCAAGATCTCCGGCCTTAAGTACTGCGAGTTCCTGAACCGCCAGTATGGCACAGACTATATTTCAGTCATGCCCACCAACCTTTACGGACCGAATGACAATTACCATCCCACACACAGCCATGTCCTTCCGGCACTGATCCGCCGTTTTCACGAGGCAAAGGAACAGGGGCTTCCCTATGTGACCTGCTGGGGTGATGGCAGTCCGCTGCGGGAGTTCCTTTATGTGGATGACCTGGCAAACCTGTGCGTTTTTCTGATGAACCATTACAGCGGAAATGAGACGGTAAATGCAGGAACCGGAAAAGAGCTTACAATCAGGGAGCTTACAGAGCTGGTTGCCAAGGTGACCGGCTATAACGGGGAGATCCGCTGGGATACCACCAAGCCTAATGGAACACCCAGAAAGCTTCTGGACGTTTCCAAAAGTGCCGCGCTTGGCTGGACCTACCAGACAGAACTGGAGGATGGCATCCGTCTTGCCTATGAGGATTTCCTCCATAATCCTATGCGGGCAGAAAGATAAGGGGAGAGTTTGGCATGAATATAGTTTTATTATCAGGTGGTTCCGGGAAAAGATTGTGGCCCCTTTCCAATGATGTGAGGTCCAAGCAGTTTATCCGGATCTTCCAGGATGAAAACGGAGAGTACCATTCTATGGTGCAGCGTGTTTTCAGTCAGATTAAAAAAGCAGACCCGGAAGCTGCCGTAACCATTGCAACCTCCAAATCCCAGGTCTCTGCGATCCATAACCAGCTGGGGGAAAATGTGGGGATTTCGGTAGAACCGTGCAGGAGAGATACGTTTCCCGCGATTGCCCTGGCAGCATCTTACCTTCATGATGTGAAAAAGATCCCGGAATCCGAAGCTGTGGTTGTGTGTCCGGTCGATCCTTATGTGGAGGATTCCTATTTCCAGAGCCTGAAAAAGCTGGGAGACCTGGCAGGGAGCAGTCAGGCAAACCTGGTGCTGATGGGGATTGAGCCTTCCTATCCCAGCGAGAAATACGGATATATCATTCCGAAAACCCAGGAAGAAATAAGCCAGGTGGATGTTTTCAAGGAAAAACCGGATAAGAAAACAGCACAGGAATATATTTTACAGGGTGCGTTGTGGAATGGCGGCGTGTTCGCTTTCCGCCTTGGATATGTGCTGAAGCGCGCACATGAGCTGATTTCTTTTACAGATTATGAAGACCTTTATGAAAAATATGAGACTCTGGAAAAGATCAGCTTCGACTATGCAGTGGTTGAGCATGAAAAGCAGATCGAAGTGCTCCGGTATCACGGGGAATGGAAGGATCTTGGTACATGGAACACGCTTACGGAGGCCATGGATGATCCCACCGTTGGAGAAGCGATCCTGAGCGATACCTGTGAAAATGTAAATGTTGTGAATGAACTGAAGGTTCCGGTCCTTTGCATGGGCTTAAAAAATGTGGTGGTGTCTGCAGGACCGGATGGGATCCTGGTGTCTGATAAGGAGCAGTCCAGCTATATAAAGCCTTATGTGGACGATATTGATAAGCAGATCATGTTTGCGGAAAAATCCTGGGGAAGCTTTCGCGTGCTGGATGTGGATGAGGAGGGGATGACCATAAAGGTTACCTTGAATCCGGGACATGGCATGAATTATCACAGCCATTCCAACCGGGATGAGATCTGGTCCGTGCTTTCCGGTGAGGGAAGGACCATTGTGGATGGAATGGAGCAGAAGGTAAAACCGGGAGACGTTGTGACCATGGCAGCGGGATGCCGCCATACGATCATTGCGGATACAAAGCTTCAGGTGATAGAGGTGCAGCTTGGCAGGGAGATCAGTGTATATGATAAACAGAAATACGAGCTTGAATTATAATACAAAAAACAGGGCATTTCAGGAGGAAATGCCTTTTCTTTTAAAACCGGCGGGAAAGGATTACCTGTGGGGAGGACAGCGCCTGCGGGCTGACTTTGGAAAAGAAAGTGTGCTCAATCCCCTGGCAGAGACTTGGGAGTGCTCTACCCATCCGGATGGGCCAAGCCTGGTGGAGTCCGGCGCTTTTGCCGGGATGCCCCTGAAGGAAGTTCTCAAAGAGCACCCGGAATATCTGGGGACCCATCCCCTTTGCAATTATACAAAGGAACAGCTGGCTGCGGGGGAACTGCCGGTCCTGATCAAATTTATCGATGCAAAGAAAGATCTGTCCGTGCAGGTACACCCTGATGATGAATATGCCAGAACCCATGAAAATGGCTCCAGGGGAAAAACAGAAATGTGGTATGTGCTGGATGCGGCGAAGGATTCTTCTTTAGTATATGGATTTTCCCAGGATATGGAAAGGGAGCAGCTGAAGAAAAGCATAGAGGATGGCACCATCGGGGAGTATCTCCAGAAGATCCCGGTACATAAAAATGATACTTTTTATATAGAAGCCGGAACGGTACATGCCATTGGTGCTGGCTGTCTGATGGCAGAAATCCAGGAAAATTCCAATCTGACATACAGAATGTATGATTATGACCGTCAGGATAAATACGGGAAAAAGAGACCCCTGCATATAGAGAGAGCCCTGGAAGTTGTAAAATTAGACAAGAGCACACCTCCAGGACAGCCCCAGCGGGTGTTAAATTACCACAGAGGGTGTGCAACAGAGCTGCTGTGCCGCTGCCGTTATTTTCAGGTGGAGCGTATGCTGTTTAATACGGAACAGTGCCGCCAGCTTCTGGAATATCATACAGACAGCACTTCTTTCCAGGTACTGCTGTGCATAGACGGATGCGGGATTATGCTGAAGGACGGAGCAGGGGAGCTGCAGTTTTTTAAAGGTGACTGCATTTTTGTCCCGGCTGGAATGGACGGGATCCGGATACATGGAAAAGGGAAAATGCTGAAGGTGGTATGCTGAGAATAATGTTATACATCAATAATAAGCTGAAGGGATTGGAATGATATGTTGTTGTATAAGGATGAGTATCAATGCTGGCTTGAAAATGCAGTTGAGGATGATCTGCATTCTCTATTAAGAAAGATGAGCCAGGAAGAGATAGAAGATGCGTTTTATAAAAATCTGGCATTTGGAACCGGAGGACTCCGGGGAACGATCGGTGCCGGGACAAATAGGATGAATGTTTACACAGTTGCAAAAGCATCCCAGGGACTGGCAGATTATCTGGTGAAAAAATTTTCCAGACCGTCTGTGGTGATCGGCTTTGACAGCCGGATCAAATCCGATGTATTTGCCAGAACTGCGGCTTCTGTATTTGCAGCTAACGGTGTGCTGACCCATTTGTGGCCGCATTTGAATCCGGTTCCCACTGTGTCCTTTGCAGTCAGATATCTGAGTGCTTCCGCAGGCATTATGATCACAGCTTCCCATAACCCCTCCAAATATAACGGATATAAGGTCTATGGGGAAGATGGCTGTCAGATTACCACAAAAGCAGCGGCAGAAATTTTAGGTGAGATTGAAAAGCTGGATATTTTTATAGATGTGAAAAGGCTGGATTTTGACGCGGCAGTTTCAGAGGGAAAGATTACATATATTTCAGAGGATGTGCTGACTGCATTTATTGAAAATGTAAAAAATCAGTCCGTTTTATTCGGAGAAAAAGTGAACCGGGATGCTTCAATCGTGTATAGCCCTTTGAATGGAACCGGTCTTATCCCTGTGACAAGAACACTGAAAGAAATGGGGTATACCAACATTACCTTAGTGGAAGAACAACGGCTGCCAGACGGAGCGTTCCCAACCTGCCCCTATCCAAACCCGGAGATCAGGGAAGCAATGGCACTGGGACTGGAATACGCCAGAAGGTGTAATGCGGATCTGCTTCTTGCCACGGATCCGGATTGTGACCGTGTTGGCATTGCAGTTAAGGATGACCGTGGAGAATATGTTTTGTTAAGCGGAAATGAAACAGGCCTGCTGCTTCTGGACTATATCTGTTCCCAGCGGGCAAAACACCATAAGATGCCGGACAACCCGGTTATGGTCAAAACCATCGTAACCATGGATCTGGCAGAAAGAATCGCAGCCGATTATGGAGTACGTACCGTTAATGTTCTAACCGGATTTAAATATATAGGGGAACAGATCGGCTTCCTGGAACAGGCCAAAAAGACGGATTCCTTTGTCTTTGGTTTTGAAGAATCTTATGGATACCTTTCAGGAAGCTATGTGCGGGATAAGGATGCGGTAGCAGGAGCATTCCTGATCTGCGAAATGTTCAGTTACTATGCAGCCCATGGAAGCAGTATCTGGGAGAAGCTTCAGGAGCTGTTTTCCCGGTATGGCTATTGCCTGAATACCCTTCACTCCTATGAATTCGACGGTCCTGCAGGTTTCGAGAAAATGAAAAACATTATGAGGCGTTTTCACGAAGAAGCTGGCCCGGGAAAGACACTTGCCAGCCTTGGAGGAAAGAAAATCCTAAAAGTCCTGGATTACAACCAGGGCCTGGATGGACTTCCAAAGTCCGATGTGCTGAAATACTTACTGGAAGACAACTGCTCCGCCGTTATCCGTCCCTCTGGAACAGAACCAAAGCTGAAGGTTTATATTTCTGTATCTGCTAAGACAAAGGCAGAGGCACAGGAGGTTGAGAGGAAAGTGGTGGGGGATGTGGAACGGGTTTTGCGATAAATGTGAACTTCCATAATAAAGTGCAACTCAAGTGAATCATACGGATTGCGAATGCCCTGAAAATACTGAAAAAATAAGGAAAAACCTGCATTTTGTTGTTGCAGAAAGTGATTACCACAACTTCAAAACATTTTTTATTACTGCCAGTGGTTCGCTTATGATTTCATGGCTCACTTCTCTTTATAAAGAACGGAAAAATAGATAATTTAGAAGGAAACTGGTGCGTGAGGCCGGAGCTTGCGATGGGGCGAAAAATAGTGGCGGTACGCTGACTTATTGACTTGCTATTTGATCTGCTAAATGGTAAAATCAAAATACATTGGGGTAGGCTGTGAAGAATTTGTTCTTTTTGCACATTACTCCAGGAGTACAGCTTTGGAAAGGAGCGTGTAAAGTGTGCTTGGATTGAAAAAGCTGCCAGTTGGGTTTGAAAGCTTTCAAGAAATTCGAAAGTTGGACTGCTATTATGTGGACAAAACGAAACTGATAGAGCGGCTTCTTGAGAATTGGAGTAAAGTGAACCTGTTTACAAGACCTCGCCGATTCGGAAAAACCTTAAACATGAGTATGCTTAAGAGCTTTTTTGAAATTGGAACAGATGCAACATTGTTTGATGGTCTTTATATCTCACAGAATAAAGAACTTTGCAGGGAATATATGGGAAAGTATCCGGTTGTGTGCTTGTCCCTAAAAAGCGTGGATGGGCTCACATTTGAGGAGGCACAGTACTCATTGTGTGAGTTGATTGCCAGTGAAGCTAGGCGTTTCAAGTATTTGCTGAATAGTGACAGATTGGATGACGACGAAAAGAAACTGTATCGTGATTTGATTTCGTTTCAAGAGGGACGAGAAACTGTACTTGCAGTAAAGCTTAAATTTTCGCTAAAGAAAATATCAGAGCTATTATATAAACATTATAATCAGAAAGTAATTGTTCTGATTGACGAGTATGATGTGCCGCTCGACAAAGCATTTCAGCACGGTTATTATAGAGAGATGGTATCGCTAATCCGAGGCGTGTTTGGTGAGACATTAAAGACAAATGATTATCTGCAGTTTGCTGTGTTGACAGGATGCCTTCGGGTTTCTAAGGAGAGCATCTTTACGGGTTTGAATAATTTCAAGGTTTATGCTGCTGATGATGTTCAGTATGAGGAAGAATTCGGTTTCACAAAAGAAGAAGTAGGGAACCTCTTGGCTGACTACAATATGCAAGAACATTCTTCAGAAGTTAAAGAGTGGTATGACGGTTATCATTTTGGGAATGTGGACATTTACTGCCCATGGGATGTAATAAACTATGTTTTAGATCGGCTGACGGACCCGGACGCACACCCAAAATCCTACTGGATTAACAGTAGCGGAAATGACTTGGTTAAACGCTTTGTTGACAAGGCAGATACAACCACAAAAGATGAAATCGAGCAGTTGATCGCTGGGAATGCGGTTGAAAAGAAAATTCGGCTGGATTTGACTTATGATGAAATTGATAACAATATTGATAATGTATGGAGCGTTCTTTTTACAACTGGTTATCTTACACGGCTTGGAAAGAACGAAAACGGTATGTACAGTCTAGTCATCCCTAATAAAGAAGTTCGCGAGGTTTTCGTCTCTCAAATCAATGAATGGTTCAATGGAGTTGTGAAAAACGATAGCTCTTCCATAAAGAAAATCGTTTCTGGATTTCTTGAATAACTGCGCGTCGCATTCTCGTTACTTCCAGTGATGAGTTAGACGCGCAAATTTTTTTACAAAAAACAGAACAAATGTTTACACAAACAGATACATATGATATAATGTTTATATGGAAAAGATATATTTGATATAGATAAAAACAAACTTTCATATGGTAGGGGATATAGCTGTTCTTTGCAGTATCATCTTGTCTGGTGTACAAAATACAGAAAAAAGGTTTTAAAAAATGGAATCGATACAGAATGTAAAGAAATGTTACAGGATCTTGCAGAAGAATATAAATTTCAGATCCTGGCAATGGAGGTGATGCCGGACCATATCCATCTGCTTGTTTACATCGAAGGACAAAAGGAAAAAGAAAAAAGCCTGACAGAAGAAATGATTTGTTGGAGGAAAAGAGATGCAGACCGTATCCAGCTATGGCGTAGAAGCACGAAAACAGAATATCCCGATCCGCCAGACACTGGGACTCTATCGGTCTGCGGTCAGCTATCTGACAGAAATATATGAGCAGGTGTGGGAAGAACTGGAAGAGATCCCGGATGCTAAAAGGCGTTTTAATGCCGCAGAGCATCTGGTGCATACTACGAAAAAAATCCTGCACGTTTTGATTTTGACTTCCGCTTCCCGAAGATGCCATCCTACCTCAGAAGAGCTGCAATCCGGCATGCATTGGGAAGTGTATCTTCTTACAAAACACGGATGGATCTGTGGACAAAGTCAGGGGAAAAAACAGGGATGCCCAAACTGGTGTATGAGAATCATGCCATGCCTGTTTTTTACCGTGGTGTCATGTACAGAGAGGGAGCAGAAGGAAAAGAGGAAGCATATCTGAAATTGTATGATGGCCATGACTGGAAATGGTTTTGTGTGCGTTTAAACCATACAGATATGGAATATCTTCGTAAGAACTGGTCGGGGAAAAAGGCATCTGCCCCCGATACTGGAGAAAAGACACCATAAATATTTCCTGCGTTTTTCCTATACGAAAGAAATAACACTTACAAAAACACCGGTAAAAGAACAGGTCATCTGCAGTGTGGATCTGGGGATCAATACCGATGCAGTCTGTACCATTATGCGGGCAGACGGAACTGTCCTGGGAAGAAGATTTATCAATCATCCCAGTGAAAAAGACTGGATGTATCGCACGCTGGGACGGATCCGGAAGTTCCAGAGGGAACACGGCTCTGCGCAGTCACGGGGAAGATGGGCATATACGAAACGCCTGAATATAGAGCTGGGAAAGAAGATCGCAGGTGCGATCATAAGATATGCAGAGGAAAACCATGCAGATGTGATCGTATTCGAATATCTGGAAATGCAGGGGAAGATATCCGGAAAGAAAAAACAGAAACTGCATCTGTGGAGAAAACGGGATATCCAGAAACGCTGTGAACATCAGGCACATAGAAAAGGGATGCGGGTATCCAGAGTCTGCGCATGGAATACAAGCAGGCTTGCATACGATGGCTCCGGAAGTGTGTCCCGTGACCCGAAAAATCACAGTCTTTGTGTATTCCAGACAGGAAAAAGATATAACTGTGACCTGTCGGCATCGTATAATATCGGAGCAAGATATTTTATCAGAGAACTTTTAAAACCCCTTCCGGTAACGGAAAGGTCTTTGCTGGAGGCAAAAGTCCCTTCGGTAAAGCGTAGAACCTCATGTGTTTATGCAGATCTGAAAGAACTTCATTTACAAATGGAAATCTTAAAGGCAGCATAAATGCAGGCAGATATACAGCGGACTACCTGCAATGTGGGAACCTGCCATATCTGGCATGGAAAAATGCGCATAACTGCGCTGGCCTAAGTTACAGGCGTATCCGCCGATATTTAGTCTGACGCCTAAAGCGTCTGGAAGCACGCGACTTCAGTCGTGTGAGGATAAAGTTTTTAATTCACTACTATGTCGTATAGAGAAATACAATATTTAGTTGAATACAAAAAATATTGTGAAGATTCATCTAAAAGAGGTAAATCAACGAAACACATAAATGGCAGAACATATAGCAACAAATACGAATCGTTTTGCAATGAATATTCAAAGCAAATAAAGGTATCTTCAGGAGAAGTTGATTACGTGTTCTTACATATTAAACAAACGGGATTCATTGAGGAAGAATTTGAAACAGAGTCTGGAGATGTAGATGAAAATGATAATACATTTGACTCATTGGATGTTGAAAGTAAGGGATATTATATAACAAAAGAGTTTCTGGATTTTTATGAAATGGTTTTGAAAAGAAATGAAAATAATGGATAAATAAAAAGCTACTTCTGTGAGGTTGACTTGCAGAAGTAGCTTTTTTTTAGATATTGGAGGGGGGGTAATAAATAAAGTTAATTGAATATCCAATCATCAAAAAGGGCACAAAAAACACCGTATTTCTACGGTGCGTTCTGTCAGATATATTCTGTTTTATGATAGCAGAAAACTGGAATTCACAGTTCTTCCATCCTTCCCATCTTCAGCGCCATAACAAGAGTTCCGGCTGCCATCACAAAGACACCAATTTCAATCACATAGATGGGAAGAAGCGCCGGACCTGCCACGGCAAAGAAGTCCACGATAAAATGAATCCCATATGCAAGAACCGCTGTAAAAGCCGCTGTCCTGCATTTGCCTGCCTTTACCGCCCGGTAGATCAGCAGTGACAACCCGATATGCAGAATGATGGCACTGATTCTTTCGATTCCGCTTACAAAAAAGAGTGGTGCCGGTGTTGTCCATAGGGCCGACAGCTGTGACACGGTCTGGTTTGCAGACTCAGCAGGAAGTGCCGCCAGCGTATTCTGCATGGCTCCGCTGTTGATCATCAGCATGGACACAAGATTGCTGATTCCGGAGAGTCCTCCGATCAGAATGGCCTCCACACCGCCATGCCCGATTCCATACATCAGTGCATTTGGAAAATCCAGCCATTTCTTCATCCAGAACTTCATGGCAATCAGTCTTCCGGTCTCTTCAAAAACCGCTGCAGCCAAAGCCGCGTACACATAGTAAAGCCATGGCCTGCTCTGTGCGTTCAGTCCGCAGAACTGAATGACAAGAACATGCAGCTGCTGCTCCAACAGCATGGCAAACAGCAGATAGGTTCCTGCTCCGATAAAGAACGAGGAAATCCTTGCCTTAAGCTTCACCCTTCCTGCAATGAACAAAGCAATCGGTACCCCCATCGAGAGGACAACGGAGCAGATAACTCCCGCTATCGCCAGACCTGATATTGTGTTCAATTCCATCTTTATACCTCCCTGATTCTCAAAAAATTCCTTTATTGTATTTGAACTGTCCATACAATATAAAGCCTAATCCGACAATAACTGCTGGAAGAATGATATAATCTATAATTATTTCACTCCAAAACGAAACAATAAAACCTAATACAAGAGATATTCCTATAATCAGCGTTCCTGTGCCGACTGTTTTTCCATACTTTGGTATATCTTCTTCCTTTACTTTTCGCCTGTTATAAGAGTGAATTGTGCTGATATTGCCTTTGATATTTACAATTCCCACAACAGATATGAACACTCCCAAAATCAACATTATAATATTTTCCATAATGACCTCCTAAAAATAGAATAGTTCCTCAAATTTTTTGTCCAATGCAATACAAAGAATTAGAGCCAATTTTGCAGTTGGATTAAACTGTCCTGTTTCAATAGAACTAATGGTATTTCTTGATACCCCTACCATTTCTGCAAGCTGAGCTTGAGAAAGATTTGCTTCTGTGCGAACTTCCTTTAAGTGATTTTTCAGTTGTAATTGTTCTTTCATATTCTCACCTCTAAAAGGTGGCTAACAAATCCAACAAATGCCAAAATGGAAAGCACAAAAAACAGAACAGTCAAGACCAAATCGCTCTTTCGCTTCATTTTGATAAAACGAACTAACCATTGTGTTGCAATAATGCTGAAGTATATAACCCACGGACTGTAAATCATAGTATGAGCAAGCACAGAAGATAACAGCGAAAGCAAACAACACACTAAAGCACCAACTCTGCTTGCGTGACTTCCGGCTTGATATACCACTTCCATTTCAGCCAAGTCCTTATTGCGATGTTCTTTTCTGCTTGCATTTAAGATTTCGTCCTTTTTCATAAAAACACCTCCATGCCAAGTTTTCTTTGCATATTTTAATTATACACATACCAAGTTTTCTTGTCAATAGAGTTCATAAAAAAGTTACAACCGATATAAGAGATAACTTTTCTACCACTTCGATTATGCGTTAGATTGGAATCTTGCTAGTGTGAAGTATTATATAACCAAATTGAAGGAAAAGAATTATCTGAAGAGGCAGGGAAGTAGCCAAAAAGGGAAATGGGTGATATTAACAAAACGAGATTGACACTTGTATCAATTCGTGTTAAACATATGAAATGTAAGGAGGAGAGAAAGATGCCCTTGACGGAATAACGCGGAGTTGATCAATGGATATTTGCAGTCAATGAAGTCAAATATTCGAGAAATCATTCGTTATATTGATGATACGACACTTGAAAAATCAAATGATAAAAAGAAAGATAAATAGGAATCTACGAGCACCATACCAGAGGAAGTGCAGGAATTTGTGAATCTGACAATTACAGAGCATATGG
>OGPX01001609.1_pt1 | contig 14713 bp, 9 predicted proteins | sample 1553101 | NCBI WGS metagenome assembly OGPX01 (sample SAMEA2579964, study PRJEB22360) | human gut metagenome | biome: human gut; feature: human-associated habitat; material: faeces | place: Denmark | collected 2008/2010
CCTCAGCACATCCAACCACGTACGCCTAAGCGCTATATTGAAAGAAGTCCGGTCTTTCCAAATCGGCCCTTCCAGATTCAGATTACCGGAAACCAACCCTAAAGAGGCGGATCCATGAAATTCTTTCATATTCCCCTCCTTGGTATGCACATCCACCACCGAAGAAAGGCGTCCGCCGTAACGGGCCGGGAAACCGGCTTTGAAGAAATTCATGCCTTTAATCGCCTCATTGTTGAACGCAGAGAAAAAACCGCCGATATGATTCACCTGATAAACAGGATTACCATCGACAAGAAAAAGGTTCTCATCCGAATTTCCACCCCTGACATACAAACCAGAAATACCTTCCGTCCCAGCCGACACTCCAGGTGTCAATTGCAAGGTCCGGATAATATCGGCCTCCCCCAACAAAGTCGGAGTCGCACGAATAGTAGCATGATTCACCTCCAATGTTCCCATTTGCGTACTACGGACCGTTTGGCGGGTTGTTTCCAAGGCTGTCACCAACACTTCTCCGATTGCGGCATTAGGCTGCAAATCGATTACCAAGACTGTGTCTTGCTTCAACACCGGAATTGTGAACAGATGGCTCTCATAACCGATATAAGACGCTTGCAAACGAACGGGAGCACCATCACTGCCCGACGGTACAGGCAACGAAAGACTAAAGAATCCATAGGTATTGGCAGCCACACCGCTCAGGCTATTCACTTCATACACAGAAGCCCCGACCAGGGATTCTGCGGAAGTTTTATCCCGCACAAAACCGCTGATCGTGACCTGTCTGGGTTTACGTTTCAGAACGACAATATTTCCTGTCCTCTTGTACACGAACGGATAGCCGGCAAAAAGTCGTGCCAGACAATCGTCCAATGCAGCATCGTTCACTTTGAAACTCGTTTTCTGAAACTCTTTCAACAAAGATGATTCATACGAAAAAGTCACTCCGGCCTGTTTCTCGATCTCTGTCAGAATCTCCTTCAAAGAAACGTTCCACATGTTCAATGTAACCGTTCGAACCTCATCTCCACCATTTACCTCTGCCGACAACTTCTCCGATATCAAAAAACAACTCAAACACACAAAAACACAGGTAAACCATCCTCTCGACATAAACTTCTTCATCTTATCTTTATTGACTTTTCATCCATAAGACAGGAAAACAGGAAAAACCCCTACTCGATCCGGAAATTTTTTTAAATCAATCATAAACGGCAAACGGATTCCAAGAGGGTTCTTTATCACCGAAAGGCATTGTAAAACGGCGATGGGCCAGTTGGCAACCGGCAACAATTCCAAAACCACCTTCGACATTCGTATAAGTGGCGGTGGGTTCCACCAAACCATCTAAGTAAGCATCACCCAACGAGATAGAGAAATTACGGATTACAACCAGATACCGATAGTATTCTTCTGAAATAGCCATCAGACGAATATCATAATGCACCGTTGTCGTTACAGAATCGCCCTTAAAGGAACTATCGACAGGCCAGAAAGAAGAGCGGACCGTATAGTCTTTGCCATCGAACATATCGTCCGTAAACGTGCCCCGGCAAGTCGTCCCATCTAACTGCTCAATAACCGGATTCGTCACTGTTGAACGAAATACCGGATCTTCATAAACTACGCCCAACCAATCCGTATAATTAAGTTCTGACCGGTACATCGAACTACAGGTTATCACACTGTCTCCCTTCTGGAACTCTGTCTGTTTTTCAATTATCAAGCGATAATAGTTTCGTTTATCCGGCTTGTCACGAAACCGGACATACAGCCGTATGGAAGGATATTCATATCCTCCATAACCAAAGCGGGTAAAACGGACCGTATCGACAGACAACACCTCCACCGGATCCGGGATAACTGTCTCTCCCCCTACCAGATCGAAACCACCAGCCTCTGCTTCCGGCCGTAAGCGATCGCCGGCCCTCACACGGCATCCGGGCAACACGTACCGTCCTGTAAACCGGCTATCGGAAACGGGCTGCATACGTCCTTGCAAACGGTCGTTTATAAACACTTGTATGCTGCCATCCTCGACCCCGTCGTCCGTAACCGTGTCCAAGACAAACCAACTTTTGGACAAGAAAGCCGTCACATCCGTATCCGGCGAAACGGAAGCATTCAGCACCAGGCGCGGAGAAACGGGCGGAAGGACCAGCACCACGTCGCGGGTACAAGAGGCAAACAAAAGCAGGCACAAGGCAAACAGTATCTTCTTCATCGCCATCAGAATTTATATGTATAAGAAACGGAAGGGACGAAAAGAAACAACAAGGTCTGCTCCAACACGACCTCCCGCCCTTTTTCCGTTTGATAATAAATAGGCCGGACAGAGAAAGGATTCGCCTTAAAATAGGCATTGCAAAGACTCAGGTTCCAGATTCCCATACGCCCGTTCTTCTTATACCGGTAGAAATTAGCACCTAAATCAAGCCGGTGGTAAGCCGGAAGCTGGTAATTGTTGCGCGAACTTGCGTTCTCGCCATATCCCCACCAAAGCTCCTCCTGATAGCCGCGCTCCGTCAGCTCCGGTAACGGGCGGTATTGCACATCCTGAATCGTCAGGTGATTACCGGACTTATACATCCAGGCTGCCGTCAGCTCCACTTTCCTAGAAAGTTTGTAGGAAGCGACGATATCGACTTTATGCCGGTTGTCGTATTTGGAGGGGAAACGATGTCCTTTGTTGACCGTCCCATCCGGAAACCAGCGATCGGACCAGGAGAGCGTATACCCGATCCATCCGTTAAACCGCCCGGTCTTTTTCTGCACCATCAGTTCCAAGCCGTAAGAACGTCCCTTCCCCACTCCGACCCGATCTTCCCACCCCTCAAAAGAGGGAAGAACCGGACCGTTATCCTTATATTCCACCAGATTATTCATCCGTTTGTAATAGCCTTCAGCCGAGAAATCCAATTCTTTATAATGCCAAAATAGGCCACCCGTTACCTGATGCGCATGCATCGGACGGATATTCCCGGTAACCGGCACCCAGATATCCGTCGGCTGGCTGATATAGCTGTTGGACAATAAATGGATATATTGGTTCATCTTCGTATAGGAGACTTTTGCCGACAGGTTCCGCCCTAACAGATAGCGGGCGGAAAAACGGGGCTGGAATGACTGGTATGTCTCTCCTTGTACATGGAAAAGGGTAAAGCGCAACCCGGCATTCACCCGCAACCGGTCGGTCAGCAACATTTCGTCTTCCGCATACAGGGAAACTTCGTGGCCATGAATCAAGGAATGCGAAAAGACCGTATTATTCATTTGCGAAACAACCGAATCCTTATACCAGGAACTCATATTGCTCTGTTCGGGACGAAAAAGATGGAACAGGTAATCGCCTCCCATCCGAACCCGGTGGTCGACATTCGGGCGATAGTCAAAAGAGGCTCTCAGACTCACATCTTCCATAGCCGAACGATAATGTCCTTCCTGAAAATAGACCTGTCCGCTCTTATCCGGCGATGAGACAAAAGCATTCTGCTTCTGGATTATATGCGAACGGTAGCGGGTATACCCTCCGGTGAAAGTGGCAAACAGTTTCCGGTTGATCAGGTAGTTCCACCCGGCAGACCCGATCAGATTTCCCCAGCGCCAGCGGAAGTCCCGATCTTCACCATGTATATCTTTCGAATCCTCACCGTTACGATAACTGTCACTTCCCATGTAAAAACTCAGATAGGCACGGCTGCGGTCCGTAAACGAATAATCGACTTTGGCATTCATATCCTAGAACTGGTATCCGCCTTTCACGTCGATATCGGCCTTCTTATTCACAGCCGTCATGGCCGGCCAGGTAATCAGTTCCATCCAGGTACGCCTTACCGAGACGTTGAAGGAAGAGCGGTCCTTGATGATCGGCCCCTCGATATTGGCACGCGCAGCCAGCAAGCCGACCGAGATATTCCCGTGATATTCTTTCCGGTTTCCTTCGTTTGTACGCACATCTACAACAGAAGAAAGTCTCCCGCCGTATTCTGCCGGAAAACTTCCTTTATAAAAAGTGGCATTCTTCACAGCATCCGGATTGAAAGCCGAAAAGAAACCTAACACATGGTCCGTATGATAGACCGGATTTCCATCAAGCAAAAACAGGTTATCGTCGCCATCACCTCCCCGCACGAACAAGCCACTCATGCCTTCTGTTCCTCCGGTCACACCCGGTAGCCGTTGCAAAGTCTTGACAACATCCGTTTCGCCCAACAGGGCCGGCAACGATTTCACCCGGCTTGCCGGGACATCCGACACCCCTACCCGACTGTTCAAAACATCCGACCGGGGAGAAATTCCTTTTATCACAACTTCCCCCAGTACCCCGGCAGGCGATAGGGAGAGATCGATCATCGTGTCGCAGGTCAACTCGAACGTAACGGAACAGGGCTCGTAGCCGACATAAGAAGAAGACAGCACCACTTTCCCCGGAGGTAGCGTAATACTGTAAAAGCCGTAATTATTGGAAACCGATCCTTTTCCGGAAGAACGCTCCACCACGGTTGCCGCAATCAGACTCTCGTAGGATGCGGAATCCCGCACAAACCCACTGATGGTATATTGCCGGGGTTTCCGTTTCAATATCACATAGCGTCCCGTAATCCGGTAGACAAGAGGCAAAGGTTCGAACAACCGTTTCAGGCAATAAGAAAGAGACTCGTCGCGCGCCGTCAACGAAACATGGCGGAATTCTTTCAACATCGACGATTCATAGGAAAAAAACAGGCCGGTCTGCTTTTCGATCTCCAGCAAAATATCCTGTAACGGTACCCGCTTCATATCCAGCGTGACAGTAGGAGTCGGGTCCGCCAACAGGGGCAAAGGTTCTTTCGCTCCGATCAGCGGGCAACATATACAAATCCCGATGACAAATAGGTAAACACGATACATATTTTTTATTTATCTTTCCGGGGAACCAATCGGATATCCAACGTCTGATTGATAACCATCAGGACTTCGTCAAGAGGCAGATCGTTGAATGTTGCGGTCAGTCGGGAATCCGGCGAATCCACTTTGTTGATGATCTCCACCTGGTAATACTCGTTCAGGTCCCTGATCACCTTCTCCAAAGGCGTATCGTTAAACCTCAACTGCTTCGTTTTCCAGGAAAGATTATTCGGATTCTCTTCCTTCAGGATATCTATTTCTTTCTTTTCATTCGAATAAGAGGCCGACATTCCCGCTGTCAGGATAACCGGTTCAGGCTCCTTTCCGGCAGCAAAACGCACTTTTCCCGTAACGACATCGACTTCCGTCATGTCCGGTTGTTCACTAACTTGGAAGCTGGTACCTAAAACCGTCACCTCCGTCATAGCAGTATGAACGGAAAAGGGGCGCGCCTCGTTCCTCTTCACCTGGAAAAAAGCTTTTCCCGTCATCTCCACCACACGTCTTTCCTTTCCATATTTCTTCACATCATACCGAAGTGTCGAATTTCCGGCCATAGAAACCAGCGTGCTATCCGGCAAATAAACATCTTTTAATTGCCCCGATACAGTAGCGACAGATACCCATTCGGGATTATTCCGCTCTTTCACATAAAAAGTGCCGAATCCAATAAGCAAAAGCACAACAGAAGCGGCCGCCATCCAATAACGGCGAAAAGCGACCTGGCGGCAGATTCCCTGCCGAAAGGCAAACCGTTTCCAAGCCTTATCCTCATCCAAGCTCCCCTCTTTGTAGTGCCGGACTACAAAACGAAGGCGTTTTTCAAATCTATCATCTCGCTCGTTGTTCTTCATTTCGATTGACAATTGATAATGGACAATGGACAATTGCCACAGCCCTTTCCATTGTTTATTTTCCTAATTTAAATTTATAACCGACAGATAAACTGAAAGTATGGTATTTCAAGTCGACCGAATCATATTCGTATTCCTTGCCCAAAGAGGCATCGTAACCGACATTCATCACACAGGAGCCTATTTCCAATCCTGCCTGAAACGAAAGTCCCCAGTCGAAAGAGTTATCGTGCGTCCAACTTTCATGACTAAAACCTTTCTCTACCCATCCGCCACCATACAAATAACCTCCATTACCTCCATAATAGATAGAGCCATAACTTTCATGACTGCTACTATTACCCGGTGTATATTCATTATACACAGCTATATTTTTATCTCCCATCGAATAAGCGATATAAGGACCGGCAGCCAGATTCAACCGTACATTATCCGCTAAACGGAATGACAAATTCGCCATCAACGGGACTTGCAAGAAATGACGCCTCGTCTTATAATAGCTTTTACTAAAAGTAGACTCCGACTGATCGTCTATTGTCGGGTAAATGTTCCCGAACGAAGTCGATTGTCTCGAATATCCCCGTTGAGCATAATACAACCCCGATTTCAATGAAAAACGGTCCGGTTTAACAACATACTCCACTCCAACTCCGATTTTCCAACGGGCATTCCAAGTGTATCCCGGTTCATCGATATAAGAAGAGCCGCCTCTCTTGACGGCCGTCATCCCGACTTCCGGCGTCAACGACCACCGTTGTGCGCTCACCGATACCACACTCATCATCAACATCACAAATAACACGAATTTCTTCATTTTTCTTTTTTGTATTAGTGATACATAAACATTTAACCTTTCTATCACTAAGACCGGAAATCTGAAAAAACCCCTATTCATTCAAGAAAAAAAGAAACAATAAATCCGTATGGCAGTTTCCCGCAAAGTCTTTAATGCTTTTCCCATCTGGTTTTCAACTGTTTTAATGGAAATCTGCAACTCCTCCGCAATCTCCTGATATTTTAATCCGTCCCGCTTGGAAAGCAGAAATATTTTCTTCCGTTCAGCAGGCAATCCGTCGATAGCCGCCCAAAGACGCGCATCCCGTTCCGATTGATATATCTGTTCCTCTTCCGACAGGTCTTCTATATCAGCAATACATTCCGTTGTCTGTAACATATCGGAAGACTGGGCGATAAGCGTAAGGGAACGGTTCCGTACCGCCTGATAGAGATAGGATTTAAAGTTAGCAATTACCATATCATGGCTGTTCTTATCCCAAACATCGGCAAAAACCTGCTGCACAACGTCCTCGGCATCTTCCGTTTTTTCTGTAAAACGGAGTGCAAACAGGCACAAGGGCTTATAAAACTCCTTGAAAATACGTTCAAATTCACCCGCAGATATTGCCGCCATACATTTGTTACTTGTCTCTATTCACTGCAAAGTAAAGTAGTTTTCCATTTAATAATCCGATTTTCAGGTTCTTTATTATGATTTTAATAAATTATACCGCACAAAATCACCTGCCTTGCAAACATAAACAAAACACGGACTACACAAACTACACGGTTTTAATTCATCCGTGAGGTCGGTGTAATCCGTGCCTCAAATATAGTAAGCCTGAATATGCTTATCCTCTGAATCCGATAATCTCACGCACTTCACGCAACGTTTTCGCAGCGCTCTCGCTTGCTTTTTCGGCTCCCATGCGGGCTACTTTTGCCAAATAGTCTTCGTTGGAACGAATGTCCAAGATACGTTCACGAATCGGAGCACAGAAATTATTGATATCTTCAGCCAACTGCTTTTTCAAATCTCCGTAACGGATCTCGCAATTGTTATATTTCTCATTGAAGAAATCGAAAGTATCTTTTGTCGATACGATCTCCATCATCGTAAACAGATTGGCAATCGGTTCGGGTTTCACACTGTTCGGTTCCGTCGGACCTGCATCTGTCACAGCTTTCATCACCTTCTTCTTGATTGTCTTTTCATCGTCGATCAGGTAGATAGCATTACCTTCGCTCTTCCCCATCTTGCCGGATCCGTCCAGTCCGGGAACTTTGATCGCCTTATTGGAATAATAGAAAGAGGCGGGTTCCGGGAAACATTCGACTCCGTAAGTTGCATTGAAACGACGGGCAAAACGGCGCGCCATTTCCATATTTTGTTCCTGGTCTTTCCCTACCGGTACTTTCACCGCCTTATGAATAATGATATCGGCAGCCATCAGAGTCGGGTAGGTCAGCAAACCGGCGCTTACGCTATGTTTATTGCCTTCGTTGAAAATTTCCTTTTCCACATCCCCTTCCGTGGTGTTGACACGGTCGATGTGCAACTGCTGGCGTGCCTTATCCTTGAAAGAAGTAGTACGCATCAACTCGCCGATTCCCGCATTCATATTCAGATACAGATACAATTCGGGAATTTCGCGCACATCGCTCTGAAGATAGATGGTCGCTTTTTCCGGATCGATGCCACAAGCCAGATATTCGGCCAGGATCGTCTTTACACTGTTACGGATATTATCAGGATGCGGATGTGTAGTCAACGAGTGCCAGTCTGCAATAAAGAAAAAGCAATTATACTCATTTTGCATTTGCAAAAATCCTTTTACTGCTCCGAAGTAATTCCCCAGATGCAAATTACCCGTTGGGCGAATGCCACTTACTACTGTTTCCATTTTCTTTCTTAAATTATTAATATCAAATGGCGACAAAGATAGCAATTATTTTGACAGATTCCGAATCTTTATGCCTCCGGCTGATCCAATATCTCATCATGAAGATATGAAAAACAAAAATATAGTTCATGTCTATCAATAATTCGGACAAAGCCGTTACGATCATATCGTAATTAAATAATATTCGTATATTTGTATCGTGACAACATATTAAAAGCAAATAAAGTCATGAATAAATTGTTATACCTTTTATTGATCGCTGTCTGTTGGAATTGCAGTCAGGATTCTGAAACAGAAAAACACCAGAGTAAACGGGATCAGGTGGTCGACGTACGGGACAAAATGAAAGAGTTTTCAACACAAGATGTGCTGATAGGCCGGATATCGAGGACTTATCTAATCGACAATTATTTAATTGTCACCGATTATAATTCACCGGACAAACTCATTCATCTGTTTGACAAAAACACATTCGAACATCTTGCCAGCAGTACATATCAGGGACAAGGTCCGGGTGAGATTACAATTATAGGCCATGTTGGAATCGACGAGACGAACCGCCGCTTCTTTGTATCGGATCACGGCAAACTGAAAATATTCGCTTACGACCTGGACAGTGTTTTAACGACTCCGGAATATCAGCCAAGTGTAAAAATAGATATGAAGAAAAAACTGTTTCCGGATGATTATTTATATTTGAATGACACACTTTGCATTGCCAAAATCATCGAACCGATAGGTAACAACGATTATAAACCTTCGGTTGCCAGATGGAATATGGCAACCGGGGAAATAAATCCTATGCCATACGAATATCCCGATTTGAAAAAAGTCCGCTTCATATACGCTGCATCCGCAGAGCACCAATTATATGTCCAGTGTTATACTCAATACGACCTGATGACCATCTGTGATTTTAACGGGAATTTAAAATGCAATATCTACGGCCCGAAATGGGTAAACGAAAAAACACAAACCCAGCACTATTCTCTCGGAGTTGAATTTTGTGGAGATAAGATTCTGGCCCTTTATTCCGGTGGCGATCACCGCACAGACGCCTACTATCCAACAAAGTTCCTGGTCTTCGATTTAAATGGCAATTACCTCAAAACCCTGGAAACCGGATACATGATAACCGATTTCTGTTATGACAAAGAAAATAACCGGCTTATCATAAACTTAAACGATGAAATACAGTTCGCTTATTTGGATTTAGAAGGGATAATTTAGACTATATCAGTCCGACAGTCTTGGCTATGCAAAGAAACTTTACTATCTTTGTTATATTACGGACTGAATACACAATTCAGATAGATAAAAAGAGTAGATTCACATTCTGTCAGCCAACTTTGAACAAGTCTGTTTCCAGTATAATTTGGAAAGCCGGAAGAAAGATATCCTTCAAGCCTTTTCGCAATCGGATCACGATTTGTTCCAAGTGCTTTTTATCAGCACTCACGATTTATTTGCGTGTTTGGGATTAACCCAGACATGCAAGTTATTGACAAACTTTTCAAAGAACTCATTTTATTTACTGCCAGAGCCGCTTAGGGTTGGCGAATTTTTAACGAACTATTGATGAAGTATTGTTTGACTATTATTTTATTGTGCATTTCTTTGCTGGCTGTGTATGCGCAAAGAAATACACCGGCAAACGATTTGATAGCGTTGCCGGAAGGTACTGTATATAAACAGTTGCCTAATGGTTTGCATTATGTTGTTAAACAGAATGATATACCGGGACGGAAAGTGGAGTTTCGTTTGATTTTACGTGCAGGCTCTATCTTACAGACAGATAATGAGGGTGGATTGGCTCATTTCTTAGAACATATGGCATTTAATGGTACGAAGAATTTTCCGGATAAGGGGATTGTGGAATATCTGGAGTCGTTGGGAGTGAAATATGGATTCGGAATAAATGCTTTTACCGGTTTTGACCGTACAATCTATATGTTTTCCATGCCGACAGACAGACCGGAGGAATTGGATAAGGGATTGCTGATATTGAAGGATTGGTTGACCGGTATTGAGATGAATCCAGACCAAGTGGAGAGGGAGAAAGGTGTGATTTTGGAAGAGGCCCGCGGATATGATACAGGAGATCTTTTTTATGATTTGAAAGTGGGCAAGACCCGTTACAGTCAGAGAATGCCTTTGGGAACAGCAGAGGAGATAAAGAGTATGACTGCAGATAAATTAAATGGTTTTTATCGGAAATGGTATGTTCCGGAATTGGCAACGGTGGTTGTAATAGGGGATTTGAAGGTTGCTGAAATGGAACAGAAGATTAAGAAACTGTTTGGGGATATTCCGTCCGGTAAATTGAAGGGATATAAGCAGTATCCGTTGGATTATAAGGAAAGTATTGTTTGTCAAAAGCTTAAGGATACGCTTATCAATCGTTCAACCTTGGAGTTGATTATACCCAAGGTGACAAAGGTTCAAGCTACTTATGGAGACCGAGTGCAGAAAATGAAGGAGCGGTTGTTAGTGGCTGCCATTAATGCCCGTTTTACTGCTTTGAATATGCGTGTGTCTCTATCAGATGATTGGTATCTGAGCGATAAAGACCATTTGGTGTTGTCTGTGAGCGGTGATAATGATAAGGAGATTAAATGTAGAGTGACAGAGGCTGTCAATGTCTTGAAACAAATTCGAGAACAAGGCTTTTACGAACAGGAATTAGCACGTTTGAAGGAGAATGCTGTGCAGAAACTCAGCCGTATCTATGCTGTGAAAAGTTCAGATCAATGGTGTGAAGATTTTACAGATTTGGCGATTTCTGGCGAACGTTATGTGACTGATACGCTACACAACGCTTGGTTGGCTGCTCAATTGAACCGTGTTGAAAGTAGAGAGTTGCAGAAGTTGGTATCTCAATGGTTTGCCGGTTGGAAAAAAATCCGGGCTGCATACCATTATAATCCAGGACGGGCTGCTGAATTATCTGAAGAGGATATTCTGGTTGCTTTGAAGGAGGGTGAAAAAAATCCATATAAAGAGTATGAATATGTGGCAAAAGAACGAGAAGAACGGGAACAAGTGGAAATTCCTGATTTCTTGACACGTAAGTTTACTCAAGCTCATTTGTCCGTGGCTTCTGAACGAAAAATAGAAGGTTTGGAGGTGAAGGAGATTTGTCTGACTAACGGTGCTCGTATAATTCTTAAATGTACGAAGGATGGGGAACGACAAATTACGTTAACAGCCTTTGCTAAAGGTGGTGCGTCTGTATTGCCTCCGGAAAAATATTCTCAGTTGGAAGGAGTGGCCGGTTATATGGAAATGGGTGGTATTGAGAAGATGGATTATGATGCTTACAATGAAATGTTGAGTCAGGAAAGTATGGCTTTTTCTGTGACTTTCGAACCTTATTGGCATGGTTGGATGGCAATGGCTCCCGCTGATAAAGCAACGGAGTTGTGTCGATTGGTTTATGAGAAGTGTTTTTATCCTGAAAAACGATATGACGATTTTGAAGAGGTGAAAAAAGAGATGTTGGAAAATATGGGAGAGGAAACTGTGTTGTCAAAGATGCTAAAGAATGCTCCGGATAGACAGATGTCTGCCAGAATTGATGAGTTGATGGGAAATGCACTGGTAAATGGTTCGATGGCTGACAGTCGTGAAGAGGTTGAGGCGATGAATTTGGATAGTATTGCTGATTTTTATCGCCAAATATATACGAATCCTAATGGACTGGTATGTGTGGCTTGTGGCAATTTTGATATGGCAGAAGTAGAAAGGGATTTAGTGGCTATGTTGAGTATGTTCCCGGCTCAGGAAAAACCGAATGATTGGGTGTTGCCCGATTTTACTTATCCCAAAGGCGGTTTCAGAGAGATATTTCCTAATGCTAATGAAGGACAGACTATTTTTGATTATCTGTATTATGGCTCTTATGAAGCAAGTTTGCGTAATTCATTGATGTTGAAGTTAGTGAGGGATGTTGTACGCAACCGTCTGCTTAGTGTTTTGAGAGAGCAGGAGTCATTACTTTATTCTCCTTATATGTTGTTGTATCATAAAGGTTTGCCGAGAGCCGGGTATTATTTTGATATCAATGCTTCTGTCGATACGAAGAATATGGGTAAGGTGGATAAGTTGTTGAAGGAAATTATCCGTGATGTACAGGAAAATGAAATTGATGCCGAGGAGTTGGCTGCGCTACAGCGTTCTTTTGTAGTGACACGTAGAGAAGTGGTGAATGACTATACAACTGCCGAGTGGAAGAAATATTTGACAGGAGCTTTGCGGGATGGTGAAACATTGGATGATTTGGCGCAGTATGATGAGATATTGTATTCTATTACACCAGCTGATTTAAAGGAGGCTTGCTGCAAGTATTTGAATATGGAGAATAGTGGTCTCCTGATGATGCAAGGAGAGGATAAATGATTGATTAAATGAAAATAAAAAGTAGATGATATGAAAATTTTTCAAAGTATTTTATGTATAATGTTGTTGGGTATCTCCGTTGCAAGTTGGGGACAGGAGAAGAAAGCTTATCGTTTGTTTGATGCTAATGGTAAGGAAGTGGGGTATCGGGAGATGATGAAAGTGTTGAAAAATCAAGATGTCGTATTTTTAGGAGAGGTGCATAATTGTGCGATTGCCCATTGGATGGAATATGAGATTGTGAAGGATTTGTGTGAGGTGCACAAAGGAAAGTTGGCTATTGGATTGGAAATGTTGGAAGCAGACAATCAGTTGGTTTTGGACGAATATGTAGGAAGATTGATATCTTCTGACCGTTTTGAAGAGGAGGCGCGTCTGTGGCCTAATTATCAGACGGATTATGCAGCTGTTGTGGGATTAGGCAGGGAATATGGATTGAAGGTTGTTGCAACAAATGTTCCGCGCCGGTATGCGAATATGGTGAAAAATGGTGGTTTTGAGGCTTTGGATAAATTGTCTGCAGAAGCAAAAGGGTATATTGCTCCTCTACCAATTGATTATGTTCCTGATGAGGAAGCTGCCGGAATGTTCGGCATGATGATGATTGGGAGTGGAAAAAAATCAAATCCTGAAAATGTGGCTAAAGCACAAGCGTTGAAAGATGCTACTATGGGGTGGTTCATCGCCCAGAATCTGAAATCTAAATTTGTGCATTTGAATGGTAATTATCATTCAGATTTTAAGAAAGGTATTATTACTTATTTGAAGAAATATCGTCCTAATTTGAAAATTGCCACTGTATGTTCGGTGCGGCAGGACGAGATAGATAAGTTGGGTGAAGAGAATGAGGGACGTGCAGATTTTTATATTTGTGTTCCTACTGACATGACAATGACTTATTAAACAATACGATTTTGTCGGTTGATATTCTCCATTGTCAGATTGGCAATATCTACAAATGGGATGCCTGCACATAAATAGGAAAACTTGAAAATGTCACGGGTTAGCTGACGTATATAGGTTGCGTTGACTGTTTCCGTTGTGATTATTCTCATGATTTCTTCTTTAGATAGGGAACGTTTCCTTGTCTTTGTATTGAATCTGTTGATGTTAAAGGCTTTAAATGGATAAGATTTGGCGGATGTTGCTTTGGCTTCTATTGCTTTATTATATGCACTTCGCAAGGTTCGGAACTGTAAACTGATAGTAGTCTCTTTGTTCTTGTTACTTCGTTGCCATTTTTCATATCGTTTCAGCCAATCAACATCAATATCACTGAATAAGATGTTTAGTTTATTGTGCGTAAAGGCTTTGAGTGAGTTTAATGAGTTAGTATAAATAGATTTATTTCCTGTTTTTCCTGCATCTTTGAAGTTTTGGATCAGTTCCTTATAGAAATCGATAACGGTTTTAGGTTCATACTTCGCTTTTTTATTTTCAACCAATGACGATGCCGTATAGTCTTTTTGCTCCGCATTAAGTTCAAGTATTTCTTTTTGGTATTCGGCTTTCTTGTCAAGAATGATTTTATTTATCAGGTCTTTATTGGGACATTTCGGTTTAGGTTCATTCTTGGTAAAGTCCCAAAGTTGGGGATGAATGGATAAACCGATGCTTACCAGTTTTCTTTTGCCGTCTTTGTGAATTCGTAACATTAATGGACTTTCACCGTTTGATAGTGTCTTGTATTTATAGCAAATAACTGAAATAGAGGCTTTCATACTAAAAAAAATGGTTGATGTCTCGGTTGACGTTGACAGCCCCAAACCACGAAAAACCACAAAATAAAAAAGGTAGCTACTTTCGTAACTACCTCATTCAGAGAGCGGAAAACGGGACTCAAACCCGCGACCCCCAGCTTGGAAGGCTAGTGCTCTATCGACTGAGCTATTT
>OGPX01001623.1_pt1 | contig 14619 bp, 7 predicted proteins | sample 1553101 | NCBI WGS metagenome assembly OGPX01 (sample SAMEA2579964, study PRJEB22360) | human gut metagenome | biome: human gut; feature: human-associated habitat; material: faeces | place: Denmark | collected 2008/2010
CAAAAGTACATATCTTTATCCGCAATTTCAAATGCTTCAAAAGCTTCTTGTACCTTTGGGTCAAACCTAGCTAAATTTAGTTTTTCTTTTTGTGTGAATGTGTATATTATAAAAAAGTTTTTTCAATATATTATTCTATAACAAAAATGCAAAAAAGTCTACGCTTTTTTGCATTTTTTCCATTTTAATATAATTTCACTAATTATTTTCAATCACTTCAGCCTCAATTTTTTTATCTTTGATTTCATTATAAAAATTTGTAATTGTAGCTTCAAAATAAGGTTTAACATATATATATGCAATTCCACCAGTAATCAAACACAATAAATACCATAACACAAATGATAACACCAAAATAAATAAATCAAGTTTGCGTCCATCCATTATTTGTTTACTTTCTGATAATGCTTCCATAGCTGTAAGCTTTGGATTATCTGCTAATATATATTGTGACATTGAATATGAAAAAGCTTTAATTATCCCAGGAATAATAAATAACAATGACCATAAGAAGGTAAACAATATTGTAAGTATGTATAACCATACTGCCTTTCCTGTTATATTAAATCCTTTAAAAGCATCTCCTACTGACACCTTTTCTCCCTTTGACAAATTTAAAAATATCATACATACTGACATTTCAAAAGCAGGAACAATTATAATTGCTGCAAACCATCCTATTACAGGCACAAATGTGCTTCCTACCTCTATCATTGTAATAATTAAGAATATTAAAAATAGAATTCCTATATTTCCTTTAATCTGTTCTTTTGCTTTGTTTTTTAATTCAACTCTTGTCATTTTTAATCCCCCTTTATTTCTATATTATACTTTTATTCATAATCTACAACATCTATCCATTTTTCTAAAAATTCTCTATTTTCTGCTCCACCTTTTTTCAATTGAACAGCTGCAACAATTGGAACCCATCTTTGAATTCCTCTTTTTTCAAGTCCACTTTTTTCAGTAAATAAATTCAAATATTTTTCTGCTAGTTCAGTTTGACCATTTAATGAAAATAGTAGAAATGTTTTTGCCACATCTGCTGATGCATTTCCTTGTGTTGCATGTGCCCAGTCTATAATACTATATTCTCCGTTTTCATTTATTATTACATTACTTGGGTTAAAGTCACCATGGCATAATTTATCATGATTCTTTGTTCCCTCTAGTCTTTGTAATAATTCATATCTTGTTGTATCATCAATATCAGCTTCTGCTAATTTTCTTCTATATTTGTCTTTTAATCTATTTAAAGTTGGAACTTTTTTTGACATTATCTCTAATTGAATGTCTATAAATAAATTTAAATATTCATCTTCTTTTTCAGGATGCTCTCTCATTAAAACATCTAATGGTGTTCCTTCAATAAATTCTGTTACTAATGCCCATCTATTCTCTACTTTCGTAACTTCTAGCAATCTTTACATCTTCAAGTCTGTATTTTCTTCAACTCTTGATTGAATTAGTGCTTCATTTAAAATTGCTGCTTTTGAATAATTTTCTATAAATAATTTTATTGTTTTATTTCCATCTCTGTATACTGTTTTTGTTCTTCTTTCTGCAATTGGTTGGCTTAAATTATATTCCATTTATACTCACTTTCCTTTCTTTTTCAATTATCTAATTTCCATAATATGTTTTTAAATAAATATCCTTAATTTCGCTAATCAATGGATATCTAGGATTTGCTCCTGTACATTGATCATCAAATGCTATTTCTGACATTTCATCTAATGTAGCTAAAAATGCTTGTTCATCAATTCCATATTCTCTAATTGTTCTTTTAATTCCGATTCTATCTTTTAATTCATCTATTTTTCTTATTAGATTTTCCATTTTTTCATAATCATTTTCTCCACCTATATTTAAAGCTTCTGCAATTTCTGCATATCTTCTTAATGTATGTGGATGGTCATATTGTGGAAATGTTCCCATTTTATTTGGAACTTCTGCACTATTAAATCTCATAACATTATCTAATACAAGTGCAACTGTAACTCCATGTGGTAAGTGATGATATGCTCCTAATTTATGTCCCATTGAATGACATATTCCTAAAAATGCATTTGCAAAAGCCATACCAGCAATTGTTGCTGCATTTGCCATTTTTTCTCTTGCCTTTGGATCATTTGCTCCATTTTCATATGCTCTTGGTAAATATTCAAAGATTATTTTTATAGCTTCTAATGCTAGTCCATCTGTAAATTCTGTTGCCATCATTGATGCATATGCTTCTATTGAGTGCACTAAAGCATCTATACCTGATGCTGATGTTAATCCTTTAGGTGCATTCATCATCATATTTGCATCTACAATTGCCATTTTAGGTAATAATTCATAATCCGCCAATGGATATTTTTGTCCTGTAGTTTCATCTGTAATAACTGCAAATGGTGTTACTTCTGAACCAGTTCCTGCTGATGTTGGTACAGCTATAAAATATGCTTTTTCTCCCATTTTAGGGAATGTATATACTCTTTTTCTGATGTCCATAAATCTCATTGCCATGTCTAAGAAATCTATTTCTGGATGTTCATACATTACCCACATAATTTTTGCAGCATCCATTGCTGAACCTCCACCAACTGCTATTATACAATCAGGTTTGAATGCATCTATTAATTGTGCTCCTTCTTTTGCACATGCAAGTGTTGGATCTGGTGCAACATCAAAAAATGTTTCATGTACTATTCCCATTTCGTCTAATTTATCTGTTATTACTTTTGTATATCCATTTTCATAAAGGAATGTATCTGTTACTATAAATACTCTCTTTTTACCCATTACATTTTTTAGCTCTTCTATAGCTACTGGTAAACAACCTCTTTTTATATATACCTTTTCAGGTGCTCTAAACCAAAGCATATTTTCTCTCCTTTCGGCTACTGTTTTTATATTTATCAAGTGTTTTACTCCTACATTTTCTGATACAGAGTTTCCTCCCCATGTTCCACATCCAAGTGTTAGTGATGGTGCTAACTTAAAGTTATATATGTCACCAATTCCACCTTGTGATGATGGTGTATTTATTAATACTCTACATGTTTTCATTGTATTGTAAAATTTCTCTATTTTTTCTTTTTCAGTAACTGTGTTGATATATAGTGAAGATGTATGTCCTAATCCTCCATCTTCTATTAATCTATATGCTTTGCCTACTGCGTCATCAAAACTTGATGCTTTATACATTGCTAAAACAGGTGAAAGTTTTTCATGTGCAAATTCTTCTGATAAATCTACACTTTCTACTTCTCCTATTAATATTTTTGTATTTTCAGCAACATCTACTCCTGCCAATTGTGCTATTGTATGTGCTGATTGTCCTACTATTTTAGCATTTAATGCTCCATTTATTATTATTGTTTTTCTTACTTTTTCTGTTTGTTCTGGATTTAATAAGTAACATCCTCTTCTCATAAACTCTTCTCTTACTCTGTCATAAATTTTGTCACTTACTATTACTGATTGTTCTGATGCACATATCATTCCATTATCAAATGTTTTTGAGTGTATTATTGAATTTACAGCCAATGTTATATCTGCTGATTCATCTATTACTGCTGGTGTATTTCCTGGTCCTACACCTAAAGCTGGCTTTCCACTAGAATATGCGGCTTTTACCATTCCAGGTCCACCTGTTGCTAATATTATATCTGCTGATTGCATTAATAAATTTGTTAATTCTAGTGATGGTACATCAATCCATGATATTATTCCTTCTGGTGCTCCTGCTTTTACAGCTGCTTCTAATACTATTTTTGCAGCTTCTATTGTTGATTGTTTTGCTCTTGGGTGTGGACTTATTATTATTCCATTTCTTGTTTTTAATGATATTAATGTTTTAAATATTGCTGTTGATGTTGGGTTTGTTGTTGGTATTACTGCTGCTATTACTCCTATTGGTTCTGCTATTTTTTTGATTCCGTAATTGTCATCTTGTTCTAACACTCCACATGTTTTTACATCTTTATATTTGTTATAAACATATTCTGCAGCATAGTGATTTTTAATTACCTTATCTTCTACAACTCCCATTCCTGTTTCTTCAACTGCCATTTTTGCAAGTGGTATTCTATTTTGGTTTGCAGCTATTGCTGCTGCTTGAAATATTTTATCTACTTGTTCTTGTGTATATTTTGAAAATTCTTTTTGTGCTTTTCTTACTTTTTCTATTGTTTTTTGTAAGGTTTCTATGCTATCAACTTTTTCTTGTTCATTATCCATTTTTCGCCCTCATCCTTTCTTTTGATTATCTACTTTTTCATCATAACAAAAAACTAATAGTTTTGCAACTATTAGTTTTGATTTTTTTATACTTCTTTACAAGTACAAGTTATTGAAATTTCAACATACCTGTACTTATTTTTGGACTTTACTTCAATATATACAATGTATATTTGGCAAAATTGCCATTATATACACAGTTTAACAATTTTTGAAATGTCTTTTTAACATAATTTAAAATATATACTCCATCACTTTCTACTTTATACACTACTCCAGAGTAGTCTAAAAGGTCATTTAAGCTTTCAAAACTTTTATCAGAAGAAAAACCAATCCTCTCTACTTGATTATAGTAGTACTCTATTCTAAAATTTTTAAAGCTTAATTCCACCTGTTTGATTACTTGAATACGCTGTTCTTTACTCAGTTGTTCTTTTAATTCTTCTTTCTGAGAATTTTCTAAGAAACCATCCACTCTTCTAGTAAGCAATTGTGTACTATCAAAATAATCATTCCATATTTCTTGCAATTCTGACAAAATTGTCAGGTATAACCATGTACAGCCATAATTATATTTTTGAGTTCCATGTAACTGTGTAGACATTTCCATGTCACCACATTTTGTGTCTCCAAATCTAAACGGCCAAAAGCCGATAGTTACATTTTTACATATACAAATATCATCCTCATACACTTCAGCGAACACTCGACAAAATGCTTCTTGTTTCTCTCTCTGATTTTTAAATCTGATTTTATAAGTATGGTAATTTAGTACTGTACAATACGTACTTCCAAAAATCAAATATAAAACTCCAAGATCCTTTATAAGTTGTTCTTCTGTTCTTGTATCCTCTTGATAGTATTGTTTTGTATTTCTAGTAAATGATGTTTTTGTTTCCTTGTTTTCATTATTTTCACAAAAATCTTTATAACTGTAACTACTAGTTGTTTTAGCTGCTGATTCTGACATATTGTCCATGTCTATGAAGTCTGGAATATCGTGTGTTTCTTCATATTTTTTTAATTTCTTTTTTATTTGAGCCAATAGTCTCACTGCTGTCTCATGTTCTGGTCCATTATCAAGTTCCACACGACTCTGAAGTTTGTGTAACCTGTGTTTTAAACTTTTATACTCCTCTTTGTTAAACCGCAATTTCTCCATTGTATAATCCTCCTATATTTTTTATCTTTAATATCATACCATATTTTTACATTTTTGTAAAGTATTATAGAATTTTAATCAAGATAACTAAAAAAATACACTTGGCAATATTTATATAATAAAAAATATCATTTTAAAGTTTAACAAGGTGTTTAAAATTTGATGTAAGCAAATTTTAAATAGCGGAGTGTCCGCAGTTAAACGATAAAATGATATTTTTTTGATTTTTTATATTATAATTTCAACATTATACACCTTTCCACTGCCATTAAGAATAATTTTATTCTCATGTTCAACTCCATTAACAAAAACTTTAGAAACACCAGTATTCTTACCCTCTGGATTTTTAACATTAATATTATAAATACTATTTCCAAACTTATATTTAATTTCAAAACCATCCCAAAACTTTGGAATACAAGGATTAAAACTCATAGAATTATGATAAATATTCATGCCAAGAATGTATTGAACACCTGCCAAATAATACCAGCTACTTGAACCTGTGTACCAAGTCCAACCACCTGAACCAGCCAAATTTTGTGCACCATATACATCTGCTGCAATAACATAAGGTTCAACCTTGTATTTATTTGCCGCTTCTTTAGTCCTTGCATGTTCAATAGGTGTAATCATCTTATATAACTCAACAGCTTTATCTCCTTTTCCAAGCATTGCTTCTGCAATAACAGCCCATACGGCAGAATGTGTATATTGACCACCATTTTCTCTAACCCCTGGAACATATGCTTTAATGTACCCTGGTTCAAGTTTACCCTTTTCAAAAGGAGGATCAAGTAATTTAATAATTCCACTTTCATTGTCAACCAAATGATTTTCTAAGCTTTCAATTGCCTGCTTTTGTTTTTCTTCATCACCAGCACCAGAAATTACAGACCAACTTTGAGCAATACTATCAATTCTGCATTCTTCATTTTCCATACTTCCATAAACATCACCATTATCAGCAAAAGCTCTTTTAAACCATCTACCATCCCATGCATTTGTATTTAAATTCGTTCTTAACTTTTCTGCTATCTTTTTGTATTGTTCTACAGTCTCTGAATCATTCCTATATTCTGCAATTAAAATAAACTCTTTTAAAACTTCATATAAGAAAAAACCAAGCCATACACTTTCTCCATTTCCTTCAGGCCCTATATTATTAAATCCATCATTCCAATCACCTATTCCAATTTTAGGCAATCCATGTTCTCCAAAACTCCAGTCTGTATCACTTATTCCACAAGCTCTATTGATAGCTCTTTTACAGTGTTCATAAATATCTTCTTCTATATTAGATGATAAATATTGTTCATATTTTTCTTTTTCATTTTCTTGTAGTTGAGCTCCACTTAAATATGGTGTAACAACATTTAGAATTTCATAATTTCCAGTATGTCTGATATATTTTATAACCATATATGGAAGCCATAATAAATCATCTGAAAATTTAGTTCTTATGCCTCTATTATTTTCCTCATGCCACCAGTGTTCAACATCTCCTTCTATAAATTGATGTCTACTGTGTTTTATTATTTGATTATATAAAATGTTACTATCTAAAAATTTTGTACCATAAGAATCTTGTAATTGATCTCTAAATCCATATGCACCACCTGATTGGTAAAATCCACTTTTTGCAAGTAATCTACTACAAATAGTTTGATACATTATCCAACCATTAAGCATTATATTTAAAGATTCATATGGTGTTTTTACTTGTAATTTTCCCAATAAATCATTCCATTTATTTTTAACCTTTACAAGTTCTATATTACAATTTTGAACTTTTGAATATTTATATGCTATATCTTTAGCTGAAACCAAATTTTCTTCTGCTCCTAAAACTATAGATATTTTCTTATCTGAAAAGCTTTCTATTTCAATTTCTAATTCTATTGCAATACAAGACTTCTTGCCTATTCCGTTATCATTATCAAGTCTGACTTTATTAACTCCAAATGTCTTCTTATTTCCTGTAAATGACTTTATCTTTTCACTACTAGAAACATATATTGTATCATTAAATTCATCAACATTATAAAGATTTTTAGCTACTATCATATTGGAATTTTCTTCATATTTAAGTTTAATATAACTATCTGATTTTATCTCATCTTCACCTATTACAGGTTTAACATAGTATAAAATTTTCAACTTTTTCTTTTTAGGTGCATTATTTTTTAATGTTAATATATTAATTTTGCAACTTTCCTCTTGAGGCACAAATACTTCTAATTCTTGCATTATATCATCACTAGAATGAATATATTTTGCATATCCAAATCCAAATATTGCATTATAATTTTTATCATCTGGCATAGGCATTGCAGTTGGTGTCCATATTCTTCCATTTTCTTCATCTTTTAAATATATTATTTCTGATGGAATATTACTACATGCACTATTTTGCCAACTTGTAATCCTATTTAATCTACTATTTTTATGCCAAGTATATCCTCCACCACTTTCTGTTACAACACTTCCAAATTTCTCATTTGCAATTATATGACTCCATGTTGTTGGAAGCTTATGAGCTTTATTTACTCTTATAATATATTCTTTACCATCTTCTGAAAAAGCTCCATACTCGTTGTAATATTTAGGTTCCTGAATGTTATTTAAAATATCTATATCTTTTGTTGTATCTTCTTCATTCGTAGTTTCAACAGTATCCTCTATAACTCTATATTTATCTAATACATCTTCTTCCATATCTTTTATTATATTTTGTAAATTTCCTAAATGACTATCTATAACAAGGTTTGAAACGAATTTAATTAAATTTACATCTTGTACATCCATTTCACTCTTAGAAAGCACAAAAATTCCACCATAAATATTTTTCATATATGCCAAATGACTATTTAAAACTGCACCTTCAATTTCATCTTTTATATAATTTTCATAACTATAATTTTCTTCATCTATAATTACAAGTTCTACTTGTACATTTTTAGTTCTAAAAAATTCATAAGCTTTTATAATTTGTTTAACAACATAAATATCATTTATATATTTAATTGTAACTGTTATTATTGGCAAATCACCTGATATACCATATTTCCACAAATCTTTTTGTTCATAAGTTTTGTATGCTAAATTAGATTTATTTTTTAATGGATTATCAAATAAAATATATGATAATATTGTTTGATATATATCCATATCTCTACCTTTAATTTCTAGATATCTTGATTCTGCTTCTGTTTTAGCTTTTACAATTTCAAATTCTCTACTTACATTTTCCATAACCTTGTATTTTTCTATGTTTTGAATAGCTAATTGTTCTTCATACTCAACTGATAATATTAAATCAACATACACTTTTTGTTCTGGTTGAACTTTAATTGTATTTTTTAGTGCAACTATTCCCTCTGTTGTAAGACCTATCTTTTTAGATAGTGGTGTAGAATTTTGTATTGCTTTAGGAACTCCAAAATTATTTCTTCCAGCAAATTTTGCTCTATCTATTTCATATTCTGTTTCACCAATTTTTTCGCTATTAGTCTGCATTTTAGCAATTAAATATAATTCTTTTTGATTGCTCTCTCTTTTCTTTCTTTTTACTGTTAAATAATCATTTTCTTCATTATATCCATATATCAAAAACAAATTATTAAAAGATTGATGTGCATAATCTTGTTCTTTTCTTGATAATACTGGTTCGAAAAACGAAGTAATTTCAAATATCTTTTCTTCTCGTGTATTATTTTTAATTTCTAGCCTTCGTATCTCAACAGGCTCATTTGCATCCACTGTAACTTTGAGTTTTGTCTTAATCTGTTCATCATTTTCTTTATCATTATTAATCAATTTTACCTTTTCAAACTGATCTTTGTCAGGCATAAATTGAATTGTAAACTGTTCACAATTATCTTCTCCAGTAGCAGACCAAATCTCATTTGTTTGAATATCTTTAATGTAGAAAAATATACCTTGATTATAATCATCAGTTCTCTTAAATCTATTTATATAATTCTCTTCAAATTTACTTACTCCATTCCCATTTTGATTTATCGCTATAACATATTTTTCATTTCCAATTACATTACCTCTAATAATTCTTTCATCAATTTTATTATATTCTCTAACTGTGTAATTTTCATAGTCCTGATATTTGATTTTTTCAGGTTTTTCTTTATTTTCTTTTGTTAAAATAAATGTTTCTGGCATTCGTTCTTGTAACAAAATACTAACTGCTTCTATTTCAGGATTTTGCATAAATCTTTTTTGAAAAATTTGATTATTAAAAAAGTTATTTATTGATAGCAAAATTAATGCTTGATGATGTGCCATATAAGTTTTTACAGGCTCAGACTTTTTACCTTTTGACAATCTTTCTGGTGTATAATCTATAGACTCATAAAATCCATATTTACTATACATGCCTTGCTCTTCTAATACTCTCAAATTATGAACAACCTCTTTGGGCATATCAGTAATTGCCAAAACACTTCCATAAGTTGCAACAACCATTTCATCTGCCAAGCCTCTTTTTAATCCAAGCCAAGGAATACCAAAAGCTTTATATTGATAATTTGAATGCAAATCTTTTAAATTAAATGCTGCCTCAGAAATTCCCCATGGAATCCCTAGACTTTGGCTATACTTTATTTGATTTATAATCAAAAATCTGCAAGACTCATCTAATAAACTTCCTTTATATCTAGGAATATTTATATTCGGCATCAAATATTCAAAAGCAGTCCCAGACCATGAAATAAGACCTTTATACTTTTTCAAAACAGTCAATGTTCTACTCAAATTATTCCAATGCTTTTGTGGCACATCTTTTTTAGCAATAGCAACCAAGCTTGCTTGTCTCGCTTCTGAAGCAAGTAAATCATAATACGAATCTGTTAATTTATTTTCTTCTATATTAAAACCTATTGAAAATAAACGCTGTTCTTCACTATACAATACACTAAAATCTGTTTCCTCTATCATCTGAGTCAATAAATTTTGCACTGGGCAATTTTGTACCGGGTACATTTTGTCCCTTTGTGGGTCATTTTGTACCGGGTACATTTTGTCCCAAAATGCTCTTACTGTATACATATATCCCACTAAATTTCCACTATCAACTGTTGATACATATCTTGGAATTAATGGTTGCTTAGTTTTTATGTTATACCAATTATATAGATGCCCATTCCATTTTGGAAGTTCATATACAACATTTATGATATTTGTTAATCTATCCATTGTTGATTCTAAATCTTCAAATCCTAAATCATAACTTGCAATTACAGCTAACATTGAAAGTCCAATATTAGTTGATGAAGTTCTTGGAACTATTATTTCTTTTCTATCTTCTTGATAATTATCTGGTATTAGATAATTGTTTTCTGGTGTTAAATAATCTTTAAAAAATTGCCATGTTTTCAACGCAACTTCTTTTAGGTATTTTTCGTCTTCTTCATTTAGTGTTTGTTCTTTTTTCTTTTCGTCTTTTTCTGATATTTTACTTATCTTACACATTATATATGGTGTTATTATCCACAATATTCCTATTATTGGCAATAGGCTGATATTACTTATCACCACCACAATTCCTAATATCACGTTTGGCAACATCATTCTATAATAGTTTTCCACTGTTGTTTTTGATTGCTTTTCCGCTTCTTCTGATGTCATCCATTCAAGTAAGTGCCTATGTGATATTTGGGTTCTATATATTGTTTTGCAAATTGATGTTAATTCTACATATGCTTTATATGGTACACATCCTAATGTAAGAATTCCTCTATATAATGCACCTTTAAAACCAACTATTTGTGGTGTAAATGTTTTTTGCTTTTTTTCTCCTTCTTTTTTTGAAGCTATTAAATTTAACATTTCAAGTAAAAATGGATATACTACAATTCCAAGCATTGGCCAAATCAACCAATTTGTTTTTATGAAAAATGCCCATATTCCAAACACAATGACTGATATTTCAAATAAACTTCTTCTTAAATTATCAAAAATCTTGAATTTTGAAAGTATATTTAGTTTACTTTTTAACCATCTTATTATTTGCCAATCCCCTCTTGTCCAACGAGCAAGTCTATTCATAAAACTTGCATATTTAGCTGGATATCCATCCATTAACATGATGTCTGTTGCAAGCCCACATCTTAGATAATTTCCCTCTAGCAAATCATGACTTAAAACTGTATTTTCAGGTATTTCATTTTTTAATACTTTTGAAAATACTTTTACATCATAAATTCCTTTTCCAGTAAAAATACCTTCTCCAAAATTATCTTGATAAACATCTGAAATTGCATTTGTATAATTATCTATTCCTCCTGCTCCTGCAAATATTTTTGTAAATAGATTTCTATGACTTGCATCTAAATTCACGCCTACTCTTGGCTGTATAAGTGCATGTCCATTTACCACAATTCCATTTTCTATTTCTGGTTTATTTAATATATGTGCCATTGCTCCAATTAGCTCAAATGCTGTGTTTAACACTAAATCCGTATCTGAATCTAATGTTATAACATATTTTATTTTAGGTAATTCATCTTGATTTATTGTATTTACTTTGAATTTATTTTTCTCATGTTTCAAAATGTATTCATTAAATTGTGTTAGTAATCCTCTTTTTCTTTCCCACCCCAAGTATTTTTCTTCTGCATTATTGTACTGTCTTTCTCTGTAAATAAAATGAAAAATTGGAAATCCCATTTTTGCATATTTTTTATTTAGATTTTTGGCATGCTTTAGACCTTCTTCTATAACTTCTTTGTCAAATTTCTCTTCTTGAGAATCACTTTCTGAGCAATCTCCTAAAACTGCAAAATATAAATTTTCACTTTTATTTGCCAAATAAAATACTTCAAGTTTTCTAAATAATTCTTGAACTTTTTCTCTTGTTTTTATTATTGTTGGAATTACTACAAATGTAGCATTTTCAGGTGTTATCCCATTATAAAAATCCATTTTGGGTATAAGTTTTGGTTTGACTGTTTTTCCTAATATATATTGAATTGATTGATTTACAAATTCTGATATTGGTATGATTAATAAAATTGTTGTGATTATAAATTTAGCTAAATTACTTGTTACTGACTTTGCTATAAGTATTGAAATAACTATTGTTAGTATACAAAATAATAAGATATACATTTGTGCTTTTGTTTGTTTATTAATTGTTTTTTCTTTATATTCTAATTTTTTATATAATTCGTTTTTTCCTTCATCAATTAAATAATATCCTATATGACTTTGTTTGCTTCCTACACTTTTTTGATTGCAAAGCTCTATTGTTTTTTTGGCCACATAAATTTCTGACATATTTGTTTTTCTTGCTATTTCTTTTATTGTATTTCTATAATATTCTTTAGTTTTATATTCCATATTTTCATAAATTCCTGCAGGGTCATTATTAAGAATCCCTTCAACTCCATTTATTTTCTCAAATATATCTAAAAAGTTTATTCTCTGAATCTTTTTTATACTTGTTATACAATTTCCCATTGAAATTTTTCTAATCGCTGTTGCAAAATGCTCTTTTTGTATTGCATCAGAAACTGTTATTCCAAGCTTTTCTACTTCTTCTTCTAATATATTTAAATATCCATATGCTTTTTTTCCATATTTTTTTAATGAATATGACATATATTCTATAAATGGATATTTCATACTTCTAAATTCAGTAGATCTGATTTTGAACCCATATGTTTGATTAAATTTAAGTTCATTTTTATCCTTTTTTTCTACAAGTCTTTCTATTATATTTTTTACTTTATATTTTTGAATTTGACTACTATATATTTTTTCACATATTTCAGAAATGTTTTGTATTATTGCGATTTGTAAAAATACTCCTATATTCCATATTTCTTCCATGTTTAATGTTTTTTTAGTTTGATATGCTTGTAAATATTTTTCTAAGTTTTCTCCGTCTATTTTATTATCTGTGTATGCTACAATTTCTGATGCTAATACATATATTCTTGCAAACCCTGCATATTTTCCATGTTGTATTCCAATAAAATTGGTATATTTTTTTACTGTCATTTCTTTTTCTATTTGCCTAACAGATTCTTCTATTATATAAAAATTGTCTAAAATCCATTCTCCTGCTGGATGTATACTTATTCCTAATTTGATATGTTCATTTAATAAATTATATACACTTTTTATTTTTTTATATTTTTCTATCATTTGTGGTATTGGATATGTGCTTTTGTTTGATTTACTTTTTAATGTGTGTTGTATCGCTATTTTTTCCATGTGTGCTTTTAGTTGCTCTTCATCTAATATCGCTGCTTCTATTTCTAATTTTTGATATTTTTTCAAAAAAATCCACTCCTTGCAAAATATGTTTTATACATATTGTTTGCAAAAAGTGGTAATTTATACATAAAAAGAAGACGTTATTAGCGTCTTCTTCTGCGGCGGTTTTTCTTTTTTGGTGATGATGCCAAATATGCAAAACCATAAATTGCAAGTACAAAGAATACTAAGTATAACACATATCGTATAATCTGGTTTGCTAAAATATATTCTCCATTTACATATACGGGAATAAATTTGGATGACAACCACATAAGGCAAATCATAATTATTGAAATCATCATCATAATTGTTGCTGTAATTTTGTTCATATGTCTTTCCCTCCGTTTTCTTGACTATATCTAGTCAATACATATACATTAATAGTTAACTCTATTATACTACTTTTTAAATTAATTTGCAAGTTTACATATTCCTAAGTTTAAATTCAAGCCCTGTATTTCTCTTTTTACTATCAACATTTTTAATCATATAATCAACAACTCTATCATTACCAATAACAATTAATAATTTTTTAGCACGAGTCAAACCTGTGTATAATAAATTTCTTGTAAGAAGCATTGGTGCAGCTTGTGGTACAATCATAATAACAACATCAAACTCACTTCCTTGTGCTTTATGAATAGTCATACAATAACTATGTTCTATTTGCTCTAAATCATTAAATTCATATTTACATACTTTTTCATCATCAAACTTCACACTTAGGATTTTTCCCTTTTCATTAATATTTGTTATTATTCCTGTTTCACCATTAAATATGCCATTTCCAGTCTCAACACCACTTTCACATAGTCTTTCCCAATACATATCATAATTATTTTTTATCTGCATTACTCTGTCACCAATTCTAAAAATAGCTCCCATACTACTTTTTTCTGCTTCCCCTTCTCTATGCGGATTTAGTTCTTCCTGTAATGCTTTATTTAATT
>OGPX01001626.1_pt1 | contig 14580 bp, 5 predicted proteins | sample 1553101 | NCBI WGS metagenome assembly OGPX01 (sample SAMEA2579964, study PRJEB22360) | human gut metagenome | biome: human gut; feature: human-associated habitat; material: faeces | place: Denmark | collected 2008/2010
GTAGCTGACTGACCTTATTCGGAGAAGTCAGGTTGCTGATATTATCCATAAGGAACTCGCTCAGACGTTGTAAAACCAAAGAGTCCGGGAGCGCATATTTTTGCACCAAATCCCTTGTAACAATCGTTTCGTAGACCTCTTTGATATAGTTTGTTCTGTCTTTTTCGGTTCTGTAAGCGTAAGAACCTGCTAAACCGCCCTTGATAGCGTAATCATCAAAGAGCTTATCTTTATCACTAACATCATCATAATATTGGCAATATTCCCGGAAGCTGAAAGGAAACACATGAATTTCAATATAGCGTCCGGTAAACAGAGTTGCCAGATCCGCACTCAACAGGAAAGCATTGGAGCCGGTTACATAGATGTCATATTTTCCCTTAGAGTACAGGCTGTTGATTGCCAACTCAAACTTGGGGCACATCTGCACCTCGTCTACAAACAGGTAGTTTGTTTTACTTTCCTGATAATGTTCTTCCACATAAGCGTGTAAGGCATGGTATTCCTTGATTTCTTCATACGCCAAATCCATGAAGTCAATGAAGATAATATTGATATTTTCAAAATGGCTTTTCAGATACTCAATATACGCCTGCATCAGCTTGGACTTACCGGATCGACGAATGCCCGTGATAATCTTGATGTCAGGAGTACCATTCAGTTCAATGATTCTGTCGAGATACTTTGCTCTCGTAATTGTTTTCATATCGTCACCCGCTTTCAAAAGTCGAATATTTTTCATTTTTTGAAACTGCTTCGATGTATTTATTATACTGTCTGCTAATAGTATGTGCAAGACGTCGCTTTCAAAAACTCAATCAGAGTACTCAGACATTCTTTGCCATTGTTTTCTCCTTCTCTGTTCTGAATTGCCATGCGTATCATCCTCTCAAATGACTCGCTGAAATGTTCATCATCTTCTGGCGTCCGTTTCTTTGGCCCTTTTATATGATTTTTTCCAGAAGCCACAATTTTAAATTTTTTCTTAATTTGTGGCGTTATGATAAATTAATATCCTTCTTACCCAAAAGAAAATCAACAATATTGATATGTGCAATTCCATTTCTTGAATAATCAAATCTATCTAATGAAAACACATATTTCGGTGATGCATCACTAATTGGCTTAAAAGCACCAAACTCTCTTTCAATCGTTTCCTTGCCAGCCAAATAATATGCCACCTGAATAAAACATTTCTTTCTTCCATTTATTGCAACAAAATCAATTTCACCCTTATATGTTTTTCCTGTAAAGACTTCATAATCTCTTGCTTTTAGCTCGTTATAAATTATATTTTCAAGAAAAAAGGTATCCTCAAAATTTACTAAGTTTGTATTTATCATGCGAAAACCAGTATCTACCGCATATTGCTTCTCTATATACGACATTGCCTGTTTTCCTACAATATTAAATCTTTTTACACGATCAATTAGACAAGCCTTTTCCATTTTATCAAGATATCTGTATATCGTCTTTTTATCCAAAGTATCTGCATTTTGATGTATAAAATAGTTCTCTATGTTTTTACTGGAAAATTCCTTTCCTGCATTTGCCATAATATATGTTGCTACTCTTTCAAAGTTTTGTCTATTAACCTTTGATCTGTCAGTAATAATATCCTTATCTAAGATACCTTCATATGTCTGCTCCAAATATCTCTTAATATCACTTTCTTTTGTAAACGAAAAACGCAAAGGGAAGCCACCCCAATTGATATAATCAATCATAAACTCATCCGGAGATATATTTCTTCCTATAGCTGTAGCATATTCGTAGCTTTCGGCAAAGGAAAATGGCATTATTCTAAATTCAACACATCTTCCAACCAACAATGTTGCCATCTTGCCGGATAGCAATTTCGAATTACTTCCAGTAATAAAAATTGAGCAATTTAATGTTGCCCGAAAGGAAGCTAAAACCTTTTCAAAGCTCCTGACATGCTGAATCTCATCTAAAAAAATCAAGTATTTGTCATGATCCTTGATTTGCTCATTCACATAGGAATTAAGTTTTTCTGCAGTTCTTATTTTTTCAAATTGCAAATCTTCAAAATTAATGGTAATAATATGCGCTCTATCAAACCCATTTTCAATAAATTCTTCTTTAATCTGCTCTAACAATATAGATTTTCCACATCTTCTAACACCTGTCAGAACCTTAATTAAATCCACATCATAAAATGGTCTTATTTTGCTTAGATATCTTTCACGCTTTATATACATAACATCATCTCCAAATCAAAATATATATTTATTATGCCACAAATCAAGATTTTTTCAAGATTTGTGGCACATATTTAGAAAATTTCCATTTCAATTTCTACCACTTTTTCATCCGTAACTCGTTCGTCTGTTTTTTTCTGCCATAGGCATTCTCTCCTTTTCCCTGAACTCACTCGCGTTACACGCTCGTTGTCGCGGCATTCGGTGCTCGTAAGCACCTATAAATAAAAAAAAGCAACAATGAATTGTGGTCATCATTGTTGCAAAATTTGACTGTTCCCAGGGGGAATCGAACCCTCAACTAGTGCTTAGGAGCTCGAGTCCACACTGGGAACAACGATTATTTTAAGTAAATATGAGTCAAGGAAAGCCTTGATTTTCCTGACTATTTTGTAAATCTCTGTCAAAATAAGAAAACGGAAAATCACCTGAGAAAAATGGTTTTCGCTGTCAAATCGCTGACATTGTCACCCTGAGGGTTCAGCCATTCCGTTCCAATGATTTTTTCATAAATATGGCTACCATTCCATCTGTAGCAGTAATGATAACACTGTTTTCTTATTAGATTATCTATATTATAGCGTGTAGAGCAAGGGATGTCGATGTTTTTTGACCAAATTATTTTGGCAACCTATTAAATGTAGGGACAGCAAAAACCACGGCTGCTCTGTACGGGGCAGCCGCCGTTTTCCCTATATCATACGCTGCTTTTCAGTACCGCAAGGATGGGTGTCCTGTTATCGTCGTATTCTGATTTCTTTTAGGGCATTTCAGGACTATCCACAAGGGATACGCTGAACTCCTGTGCGGTTGCGCCCTCCGGCAGCAGCTTTGCCATGACCACCAGCCGCTGATTACCGCTGTTGGCCTTGTCATACTTCCGGCAGCAGGTGGAGAGGGTCAGAACAGTATCTTCCTCGGAGAAAGTCACGCCATCAAAGTCAAGCCAGTTTTTCCGCGCAATCGTCTCAAAGAAGCTGGTCAGATCATCTCCCGCGGGATCAGGCTCAATATAGTCAAAGCCAATATCCGTGACGAACAGCGCGGTGATCTGGAAAATCATGTCCTCACCATCCACAGAGAGATAGATATACGGATGCTCCTTTACAAAGTCTGCGTCCATATAACGGTAGAGCTTGGTGAACCGCACACCGTCCGGGTCGCAGTTGCTGGCGGAGTGACCGAAAATGGTGGTGTTTTTGTCCAGCTTATCCCTGCCGCCGATTTCGTTTTCACAATGGGCATAATAACAGCCCCACATGGCGTACTCACCGTTTTCATCCAGCTTTAGGTAATAGCCGTTGTCCTCCGCCTGCATCACAGGGTCGTCCACCTCCGCACCGGGGATATACAGCCACGCCACGGTGTCGGGATTCTTCGCTCTGGCTTCCGCCAACTCTGTCTGCCTGTCCACCGAGGGGATAACTTCGCCCGCGAGAGGCGCTGATGGCTGAGGCGCAGATGTGCCGGGAATGTCGATAGGCTCTGTCTCTCTCTGATAGCAGCCCCTGACTGCCGTGGTCATAGCAACGAGAAGGACAACTATGCAGATGATCGGACGAATGATTCTTGTGATTCTTTTCATAATGCTGTCTCCTTGCCGCGCTTGGATAGCGGCGCAGCTCAAAATGTCATTGATTTGTTTCTTGTAGCGAAAAGAGAACAGCGCAGCTTCAGGGCGAGATGCCCGTCCGCTGCGCTGTCCGATGTTCGCTTATGGGGTCATGCCAGCGGCTTTGATGTTTAGCCGTATGTCAGCCGGTCACTTCTTGCAGCGCCAGAGGAAGGTCACGATCTGCGCTCTGGTGCAATCCGCATTGGGGCTGAATGTCGTGCTGGTGGTTCCCTTGGTGATGTTCTCCTTGACCGCCCACAATACCGCATCAGCATAGTAGGCGGTGGACTTCACATCAGCAAAGGGATTGGCTGTACCCGCTGTCGGGGACTTCTCAGAACGCCACAGGAATGTGACGATCTGGGCACGGGAGCAGGTCATGTTGGGGCTGAACGTGGTGTCGCTGGTGCCCTTGGTGATGCCGTTTTCTACTGCCCACAGCACAGCGTCGTAGTAGTAGCTGCCCACAGGAACGTCGGTGAAGGGCATGGTGCTGGTTTTAGAGGCGGGGCTTCCAGCGGTGCGCCACAGGAAGGTCACGGCCTGCGCACGGGTGCAGATGCCGTCCGGGGAGAAATGGGTATCATCGGTTCCCTTGGTAATGCCGTTCTCCACTGCCCAATCCACAGCATCCTCATAATAGCTGCCGGTGGCTACATCCACAAACACGCCGGTCTGGGGGTTGCCGTTGGCTTTCATAAAGATGACCTCGATGGTATGGGTTCTGCTGACATTCTCAAAGGTGTAGGACTTCGCCGCGCCAATGCTCTTGCCGTCAATCTTGACGTTGGCGACAGCATAGCCCTTATCCGGAGTGATGGTGAAGGTCTGATCTCTGCCCTCACGGACGCTGACATTGCCGGATGGAGAAATGGAGCCGCCAGCCCCGGCAGTTGCCTTGATGGTGTAGTAGCTGTAGCCGCTTCCGCCGCCACTGCCGCTACCGCCTTCATTGCCGCCTGTGCCGCTATTGCCTTCATTGCCGCCTGTGCCGCTATTGCGCAGAATCGTCAGCGTGTAGGTTTTAGCACCGATTCTCACGACAATGTCGGTTGTGCCGCTGTTGGGGATGGCAACGGTTGCGCTGCCGCCGGTGGACAGAGCCTGTCCGTTGATGCTCACGGGCTCGCCGTTTCCAGACACCGCTGTGACTAGCGTAGATGTTGCTCCGTTATCATTTTGCAGCGTATAGGTATAGTTCGTTCCGTTGGCGGTAAAATCGCCGAGCCCCACTGCCAGACCTTCAAAGGTCAGAAGGTCTTTACCGGGCACTGCGGCTCGCACCACTACGCGGGTGCCAAGCCGGGAGAAGGTGACGGTTTCTGTCTGGAAGGTTTCCCCGGAGATGGCACCGCCAATACTGGTCTTTTTCGTTTCCAGAACGGTCCCGGCAGCATCCAGCAGCGTGGCCACCAGCTCTGCGCCAGTCTGAGACTGCAGGCAGTTGTTGCGCAGGGTAATGGCGGCGGTGCTGTGACCGTTGCCGTCGTTCCCCTGTGTCACATCCATCGTCAGCTGCTCTCCGGTGCGAGCCAGTGCGCCGGTCATATGGACGCTGGCCTCGCTGTCACTGCCGTTATACTCCGGCAGGCGCTGATTGCTTCCCGTTCCACCGACCTTGCCTTCCGCCCACGCCTCGGCGTACAGATAGGTACCCACATTGGGGATCTCGGTTTTGCCAATGAATGTCATATACTCACCCAGATCATAGGTCAGATCCAGTGTAAAGGTTCCCTGATCAATGCGGGCGAGGGCGCTGTCTTCGGAAATGGTGATTTCATTACCGTTAACCGATACGCCGTTTGTGGTGCAGGCTACCTCTGCAGGTTCGGTATGCAGATCATCCGCATAGAACGCAAGCTTCACCTCGCGGCTCTTTCCGCCGGCCAGCGTGGCGGCAGCGGAATTATAGAGGGTCATGCGCACCGTGCGCTTGCCGGCGCTCTCCGCAATCACTTCCATTTGTGAGATTCCAATGTCGGGATAATCCAGATACACTGTGCCGTTTTCGTGGATGCCGCCGGCGGCGGTGATGGTATAGCCCGGGTCGGTCACGCGGTCCTTCACATGGTGCCAGACGGTAAGGGTGGTGCTTTCATTGGGCAGCAGTTTTTCCGTAAGGGTAGCGGTTTCCCCGCTGCCAAGGCTGACCGTTAGGTTTGTCACATCGTTCAGCCCGGTGTTGCGGATGGTAAAGTGAATGGGTGTCAGGCTGTTCAACGCCAGCGTTGCATAATCCACACCGATCTGTTCCACTGCCACCGCATCGGTGACAAAATCAGAGGTAGCGGTATAGAGGATCGTTTCCTCACCCGGAACGGTCACGCCGCCGATTACCTGCGGGTTTTCATCGTCATACCGGGTGGCCTGAATGGCGGCCTGCACCTGATTGGTGCCGCTGACATAGGCATCAAAGTGGTCAGCCAGCGTGCGATCCGGCAGCTCTGCCAATTCCAATGGTGCGGACAGAGTGTAGGTATTTGTGGCATAGCGCAGCTTGGCCGCCTTCAAAATGCCGTGATCTACCGCACCGTTGGCATTATTGACAGTCTCATTCCAGACGATGGTAAGATCATTGCGGCTGCGATGATCCCCACTGAGGGAAGCGAAGCGGAAGTCTCCGCCCACGACGGCGTTGCCGCTGCTGGTCAGGGCAGACAGAGAGCCGGGAAAACTGTTGGACATGATGCCGCTGCCGTCCACAGCCAACAGCTGGATATTGCTGCTGCCGTCTCGGACACTGTGCCAACCGATGACAAATCGGTCATCCCCGCTGCCGAAGTTGGCTGCAACGACCTGGGGGTTTTCGTCAAGATTGCTGTCACAGGTCGCCAACATGGCTGTACCGGGAGTTCCATCAGCAGCCACGGTACAATAGGCGATCTCGTAGGCGGAGGTATCTCCGGTTCCGCTGCGGTCCAGCGAGTAAACCGCCATAGCGGTTCCGTCGGGCAGCATGGCCGCCTGCAACGCCTTCACGCTGCCAGTAGCACCGTTATAAAGCATTTTTTCCTTGCTCCAGGTGCCGTTAGTGCTGTCATAGCAGCTGTACATGATACAATCTCTGGTCGTGAAGTTCAGCAGGTTGTTGCTGCCCTGCGTACCGGGATCGGGGGTGTAGACGTTGCGCCAGAACACGATGGCTTTGCCGTCGCCGCCCACTGCCGTGGCTGGGGCCAGATCCGGCGTGCCGTCGTTGGTTAGGCGGGTGGAAGTCCAGGTTGTGCCGTTATAGACGGACACTACGATCTCCGTGCTGTTCATCAGCAGGTTTTGCTCTTCCAATGTCACGGCATCACCGGCATTTTTACCCGGCAGGTCGGTGCCCATGCGAACCCAAGCCGCCGCCGCGAAGCTGCCAGTGCCGGACAAAGAAACGCTCGTGTCGCCGTAGCCGGAGAACCCTGTAGGATCGTCAATTTTGCTGGAGATAGAATAGACGCTGCCATTGAGGGTGGAGAAATGTGCCCGGCTGTCGTAAATACTGCTGCTGTTGCCGTCGTTGATGTAGACCAATACCTTCCCGTCATCGCTGAGCTGTGGATAGGATGTGGGGTTGGCATTAGTCTGGATGTTTTCCAGCCCACTGGGGGAGTTCAGAGAGAACAGCATCATCCGCTGCTGGGGCTGGCCCCAGGTACGGGCATATTGCTCCAGATAGTCCCGGCTTTGGAGCGTTGCACTGCCAGAAGCCACCTGCATTCCGCTCTGGGCCGCCGCCATCCGCAGCGAAGCAAGGCTCAGCCCACTGGTGGCGCTATTCCAGTAGTCGTCGATTGTGTTCCAGTCATTAAAAGTCCTGGTGGCTCCAAGGGTTCCGGAGGCGATCACCGCCTCGTAGGAGATAAACAGGAAGGTTGCCACAAATTTGATTCCCACTTCGCTTTGGATTCCCAGAGCCTGACCGTTGATCTGGCGCTTTGTCTCGTCGGCAAGATAGGTGCGGGAAAGGAACTTATTCTGACTGTCCACATCCAAATTGCCGAATAGGCCGATCTTCAGCGCCACGACCGAATAGTCAAAGCCAATACCGCCAAACGCGTGGACATAGGCGTTGATACGCAGCGTGGTCAAAAAGTCATTCACTGCCGTGGCCGTGGGATCGCTCCAGGCAAGCTCTGTACCCTCGCCCTGCCGGCCGTAGCGCACTGCGGTACGGAAATCCAGCTGAATGGCACCACCCAGCTCAAAGGTTGCTGTCAACGGCACAGGACCAGCCATGGCGTTCACGCTGAAGGAGAAGCCCACACCAACACCGGTGGTAAATCCGCCGCCTACGGTGAAAACCTCCCACTCCTTCTTTTCGGTGTTATAGCGGATTTCCGCTTCGTAAAAGCCCTCCAACTGCAAGTTGAGATCCGTGCTGGTGACATTGTCGGCTATGGAGTTGGTTTTGTAGTCCCCCTTGGGATCATAGGTGCCCTGGGCCATCTGGCTCAGGTCCCCGGTCCCGGGCATACCCACTTCCAGGTCCTGCGTCAGCACATTCGCACCCAACGCCACGCCGTCCTCGGAATAGTCCATGTCCTCCATCTCCAGCGTATTGTACCCGGCCCAAATCATGGCACGGAACACGGAGGGATCTTCGCTGGGGGTGATAATCATTTTGAACACGGAAGTGTCCACCGGACCGCTCAGATCATCCAGCCGTCCGGTCAGCACCTTGAGAATGTTACTATCGCCCACTCCGCCAAAGTCGACTTGATTCACTCCACTGGAGGATTCCATCGTCGCCAGAATACCGGTGACGCGGTCATCCTCTGTCACCTTGGGCACTCGGGTCAGATCAACGACCCGGAAGGGCATTATTTTCTCCTGTAGCAGGCTGCCGTTCAGGCTCAGCTGCGTTTTTATACCCACATCCTTGCCGTCAGCGATCCATCCAGAGGTGGTCATGGTGGCCTCGGTGAGAGTCAGATCGTTTTCCGCTACGGGGATGGATGAGAAGGGATACTGCTTGGTACTGCTGCTCTGGGCGGCAGGAATAACGCCGTATTCGTCCGCCAGCTTGAGACTGTAATTCCGCGCGTTGGCAATCTTCTCGCCCCAGAGGAACATGGTGGTGTGCAGTCTTGCTGTTTTAAAGCTGCTGTTAGGTCCAATCTTCCCAGTCGAGCTGCGGACATCCACCTTCTGACCGTTGGCAAGACCGTAATCAACGCTTTGCGCCACAATGAAGGGTTTGTTTTCCTCCCCCGCCGGCACGCGCTCCAGAGAGACAACGCCCTCTGCGGTGCGCATTACATCGTCCACGCCCAGCTTGCCGTTGACGGTCAGCAGCAGCGGATAGTACTTGTCGCCGTCAATTGCGCTGATCTCCAGAATGTACTCCAGCTGATCCAGAGCGGAAAGCGCCGTGGTGTTGCTCTCGCCCTTTTCGGCCGACCAGAACTGGGTGGAATCCAGATAGACGGTTATATTTCCCGCCGCATCCGTGGTATAGGTGTCGCCGGTGATGCCGCTGACAAGTGCTCCTGCCCTGGAGCCCAGCAGAGCTGTCTCGCAGTAGCCTCCGTTTTTATAAACGCCTCCACGAACGGTCACCGTCTTGTTCGCCAGCGGATCGCCGCCCGGCGTGATGAGCGTCACAGATGCCCGGGCGACTCGCCGAAGGCTGAAGGTATTCAAGGGATAAAGCTGCAGTTTTGTGGCATCCCGCTCGCCGGAACGCAGATTTTCTTTATAGATGGTGCCCAGATAAATATCCGCGCCGGAGCCGGACCGCAGAGACACCTCACTGGCGATTCCGTTGGGTTCGTAAAGCGCCAGCACGCCTTCACTGTTGGTCGTGACCGTTTTGGGCACACCTTTGCCGTCGGTGTATTGCAGCGTAGTTTCCGCTGCAGGCGTCAGCTGGAAGAGATAGAACTTATTTTGCAGCGTTTTCGCTGTCACCTGTACGGCGGCATTCATGCCCGTGGCGGCATGGGTAGCCGTGACGGTTGCGGTGCCGTTGGCCAAGCCGGACAGCGCCATTTTGGTTTCGGGAAGGTAGGAATCAAAGGAGAAGTTTCTGATGTCCTCATACAGTCCGCCCTGCTTGTAGTTGACGGAAATGGCATTGTTGTTGCTGGAGAGCCACCGGATGCCGTCTTTAAAGGAGTTCCATCCGTACTCGTCATAGTTGATGCCTATGTACTCGATCAGCCCCAACTCCTGGCGCAGCTGCAAAATTTCAGCTGTAACGGTGGGCAGGCTGCCGCTGACCTTGGAGGTATTGTCCATGGTCAGCTTAGAAATCGTTTCTCCTTTGTCGTTCTGCACCTTCAGTGCGTCGGCATCGTAGACATACAGGGGGAAGGAGTCGGTGCTGGGAGATTCCTCACCAGGATTCTCCACGCTCAAAACCACTTGATAGGTGTCCTTCAGATTGCCGGCTTTCACACTCTGTAATGACAGGGGGAAGCTCCCGGAGGTGCCGGATAGGCGCTCACTGTCCACCACTTTGGTGGTGTTGTCCTCTGTGACCCGGGTGATGGTCAGCGTGGGCTGCAAAGGGGCGCCCTCAGTAGTGTTTTCCACCGACCAGTCGATATTGACGGCACCGTCGGTATCCTTGAGGTAAATGCTCTGGGGCGGTGTCAGCTTGGCTGTGGCAGGCGGTGCCTGCACGATGATCCAGGCAAGTGCCGACAGGCGGACGTCCTCACCGCCGGCGTTGGGGTGCGGCATGGAGACCAATACCGTGTAGGCAGGGGTATTGCCGTTGGAGAGCTTGGAGAGCACATTCTCCCCGATCCGCACGCTGTTTTTATCCTTGCCGACGGTATAAGTCGCAATGGGCTTGCGGCCGCTCAGCGCCGCCTCATTCGCGTAGTTGCCCTCATACAGGTCGATCCTGTAATTGAACTCTTTGTTCGGCGCCATCAGCGCGGCGTTGGAGCTCCACAGCACGGTGGCGGGCTGATTTACCCGCGTCACGATGGACGCGCCGCCGGGAATCACCAGTGCCAGGGAATCGCCTGCCGTCACGGTATAGGACTTTGACTTGCCCGTCACATCATCGGCAGTGTCCTCAGTCCCGTTGTCCGCCGTAAAGGTAAAGGTGACGGTTCCCACCTTGGTTCCTGTGGTGGCAACAACGCCGGTATCCTCGTTGATGGTGGCAATGAGCGTGTCACTGCTGCTCCATTTGCCGGTGGTGTAGCTGGCCGTCTCACCGCCTGCCCCCAAAACCTCTGCCTTAAGCGTGGGGCGGGTGGTTTTGCCGAGGGAAATCGTATAGTCGGCGTCATTCGCTTCCGGGACGACCTTCACCGTGTGCGCGGAAACTTTCTTTGCCACCGTAAACTGCCGGGTCAGGGGAAGAACATTCACCCAGTCAGGAGCGTCTTTCGTGCCCTCGTTGGCCTGCAGCGTCACCGTATAGGTGCGGTCGAAAGCAGAGGGTGCGATTGCATAGTCGCTAATGGTGAAGGCTTCCTTCTCTGTGTCCAGATAGACCTGCAGATAGATTGGTTCAACCGCGGAGTCGTACCTCAGCTCGAGGCGGAACGGGGCTTCCCTCGGCTCTGTGCCTGCCGGGGTGTGATAATTGCTGTATACGGTCTTGTAGGCCTGCTCCATGTTGGCGTTCATCGTGAACGATGCCTTGCCGCTGGCGTAGGTGGCCGTCAGCTCGGTGGGAGCGTTGCGCATCAAGACGCTCTTCAGCGTAACGTCGCTGATCGAGTCGCTTGGATAGAGTGTGGTATCCAGCGTATGGCCGAAAACATCTTCCACACCGGTCATATCATTGACGGTGACCGTGGTGTCATCCGCATCCTGCACCGGATACCAGAGCATTGCCGTGACGCCGTAGTTGTTCATGGAAAGCTCAGCGGCGGTATACACTTTGCCATTGATGGTCACGCTGGCGTTTCTAAGATCCACGAACTCGTTAAAGGTAACTGTGATGGGCACGTGCTGTCCGCTGGTATAGGTTCCCGCCGGGGCCGTGACGCTTTGAATGGTGGGGGCGTCCGTGTCCAACAGCGTGGCGGAGACGTTGCTGTTCTTGGTGGTGGCCCAGGAATTTTGGATTTCGCCCTGTACACTTTTCATATACAGTCGGAAGGGCAGCCAGTACTGCTGTTTCCCTCTGTTTTGCGTGGTAGACTGCAGGGAGATGTTGACCGTTTCGCCCTTGTTAATCGTACAGTTCAGCGCTCTCGTTTTGTCGCCGCTGAGCTCCAGAGATGTTCCATTGAACATGTACTCCGTCAGATAGAACGGGGCATGGGGTTGTGTGTCACTATTATAGCCATACGGCGCAAAGCCATTATAGGTCTCTACATCGGTACTCCAGTCAAACTCGATGCTGGCATCGATTTTGTATGGCTGATAAAATGGGTCGGAGTCGACGGGAAGCACCGAGTTGCGGGCACCCTCCAAAATTCTGATGGTATCGCTTAGCGCAACGAAGTCCTGATTGTTGGCACCTTCGCCGATATTGTATTCATTTGCCAGCAAAGGAATATACATATCCCCCTGTATTGTTTCTGTACTTTCGTATCTTTCCTCATAGTTCGGCGCGCTCACTGATGTTTGTATTGTGGGGGCGTCAACCGTCTTTTTTAGCTTGAGCTGACAGTGGTCGGCATAAGCGGCACCGTCATAGAACACCAGATTTTCCGCATCGTAAAATTCAATCATCCCCAGCAGGTTGCCATAGGAATAAGAACCCTCGAGCCAGTCTGGGTTCCCTCCTTTGGTTGTAACTTTGACAGTGATTTTCTGATCACCTAAACTGTAGCCGTCTACCTCATAGGTCAGCTTGTAGGACCCGTCGCTTTGCTCGACGACCTTACTCTTCCCGCCTATCGAGACCTCCACACCGGTGATATACTCGCTGAGCTGGCCTTTTTGAATGCGGTAGGAAAAGCCGACCGGTTTTCCGCCGTATACAGTAAAAGTCCCGGAGCTCCAGCTGTTGCTTGCGAGATCCTCCAGCGTTTGGCTCATCATGCCGCTCATATCCACCGTCTCAACGCCCTCAGGCTTTGTGGCAGAGGCGGAATACTGCAAACTGATGCCCTGCAGCTCCAGCTGCTCCATCAGGCTATTGAGATTCTCCAGAGCTTCCCCGGTAAACTCCCTGCCGGAGAAATAGGTGTCCTTGATCCGCTGCAGCTCCTGTTCGATTTGGATCATGGTCTTCAAATCGCCCAGCGCCACCGGAGTCCCATCCACGTCGGCTATACGGGTGAGATCCGTGGCGGGATTTTCCAGCAGTTCCATGACAGCCGCCAGTGTCAACACCTGGCCGTCCAGCGTGATGGTTTGATCCACCTTGAAATTGCCGTCTTCATCCAGCAGCCCCAAAGCGTTCAGCATGGAAAGCACCTGGTCGCTGCTATCGCCGGTCAGGGCAGAGACCTGCTCCAAAATCGCCTGATTTTCCTCGGGTGTGTTGCCCAGCGAATCGCTCACCGCTGCAAACACCGCTGTCGGATGCATGGTCAGCACCATGCAGCAGACGAGCAGTATGCTAAGTATTCGTTTTTTCATTGGCTTTTCTTCTCCTGTTCGTGTCGGTTCGGTTTGTCCGCCCCGCCTTTTTTCTGGTTTTCTCTGTTTCTGAGCCGGATGCCCTACGCGGCGGTCTGCCCCTGCACTATAAGTGCGTCCGCCGCCCCGGCAAGTGCTGTGAATAACATCAGGCAGAAAGCGGAGAGGCTTATTGCCTCGCGCCGCTGCCCCCGGCGGGTGTTTTCCCGCACCCGCTGCTTGACGAGTGCGACCCGTCTTGCGGTATCGTACATTTCGTTTGAACCTCCTCTCTGGATTTTTTGAAATGCGGCTTAAAAACCCCTTCACTTATATAGGTACAAAAAATCGGAAAAACTCTCACCCAAAATCAAAAAATATTCAAAAAAATTTGAGACCAGATTTTCGTTTTCAGCTCACGAAAGAGGAGTATCAGAACTTGAGATGCCAAACTGGCATTTCAAGTTTTGCGCAGGACGAAAATAATTATGGTGGTCGTAGGACTCTTCCTTATGTATTTACAGAACAGGGAATCTCTATGTTGGCGAGTGTTCTACATAGCGAAGTGGCGATTAAGGTAAGCATTGGTATTATGCGTACATTCGTGGAAATGAGGAGATTTATTGCTAATAACGCCTTGCTTTTTGAGCGTATCAGTAATGTGGAGTTAAAACAACTGGAATATCAAAAGCAAACGGATGAAAAATTGGATCAGATATTTGATGCTTTTAGCCTAATTGTTAGCCTGATTCAAAAAGCGGAAAAGGAAATCGTTTTAATTGATGGCTATGTGGATATAGGAACGCTGAATCTTCTCACAAAAAAGAATGAAAATGTGACTGTTGTGATGTATACATTGAAAAGAACCAAGTTATCTCAAGAAGATGTTAATAATTTCAACAGCCAGTATCCTTTACTGGAAGTGCGGTACACGAAAGTATTTCATGATCGCTTTTTAATCTTGGATAAGAAAAATGTTTATCATATAGGAGCCTCCTTAAAAGATGCAGGAAAAAGTGTTTTGGAATTTCTGATTGAGGATGCTGGTATTGTGAGAGACATTCTTCAGAGATTGGAGATTGAAACAGAGGAGTAAAAACGCACCATATTTGGAATTCAATCATCAGGGGATAGTTGCTGACTTTGGCTGTGATCAAGAAGGAGCCTTGACCAGAGGCTCCTTTTTGATTAGGCTTATGATGCTAGTCAGATCACTTCCGCTGCCAGCGCCCGGAAGCGCCGCAAGGCAGTACCAGCCCACTCTCGGTGACGGGG
>OGPX01001629.1_pt1 | contig 14572 bp, 7 predicted proteins | sample 1553101 | NCBI WGS metagenome assembly OGPX01 (sample SAMEA2579964, study PRJEB22360) | human gut metagenome | biome: human gut; feature: human-associated habitat; material: faeces | place: Denmark | collected 2008/2010
GCGTAATGCTGTTAAAAAACTTCGTGAGCCTTCTGATAAAGCAGAAGCTGTTGCAATGTATCCGGGCATCCAAAAGATGTTGGACAAGTTAGCTAAGCGCAACATTATTCATAAGAATAAAGCTTCTAACCTGAAGTCTAAATTGGCTGCTCACATTAGCAAGCTCGCTTAAGCAAAGTCTTAAACCAAAAGATAAAATAGGCTGAATCATGTGATTCGGCCTTTTGTCGTTCCAGAAAACAAGAATCCAAAATGCTCCGGCATTATTCCAGCCAAGCCATAAATTTAATTTTTTTATCCTCCAAGACTCCTTCTATATCAGCATTTTTTTGTATCTTTGAAAGCTAAATAAAGAAATCGAATTAAACATGACTGAAGAAGAAAAGATAAACGGCGAGAACAATTATTCGGCCAGCAATATCCAGGTTCTTGAAGGACTGGAGGCCGTACGTAAACGTCCCGCCATGTATATCGGAGATATCAGCGAAAAGGGTTTGCACCACTTGGTTTATGAAGTTGTTGACAACTCTATCGACGAAGCGCTGGCCGGTTATTGCGACCACATCGAAGTAACAATCAACGAAGACAACTCCATCACAGTGCAGGACAACGGCCGTGGTATTCCGGTGGACTACCACGAAAAGGAAAAGAAATCCGCATTGGAAGTCGTCATGACGGTACTCCATGCCGGAGGTAAATTCGATAAAGGTTCTTATAAAGTATCCGGTGGTCTTCACGGTGTAGGTGTATCGTGTGTGAACGCACTGTCCAAGCACATGACTACACAAGTGTTCCGCAACGGTAAGATTTTCCAGCAGGAATATTCATGCGGACATCCTCTGTACTCGGTTAAGGAAGTAGGCATGGCAGAAATCAGCGGTACCAAACAAACCTTTTGGCCGGATGAGTCTATCTTCACTGTTACCGAATATAAATATGACATCCTCGAAGCACGTATGCGCGAATTGGCTTACCTGAACAAGGGTATCACCATCTCGCTTACCGACCGCCGCCAGAAAGACGAAGAAGGAAACTTCAAAAAAGAGGTGTTCCACTCGGATGAAGGAGTGAAAGAGTTTGTACGTTTTCTGAACCGAAACAACGACTCATTGATTGATGATGTGATTTATCTGAACACAGAAAAGAACGGTACCCCGATTGAATGTGCTATCATGTACAACACCGGTTATCGTGAAAGTCTGCATTCTTATGTCAACAATATCAACACGATAGAAGGCGGTACGCACGAAGCGGGATTCCGCAGTGCACTGACACGTGTACTTAAAAAATATGCCGAAGACATCAAGGCATTGGAGAAGGCCAAAGTTGAAATCTCGGGAGAAGACTTCCGCGAAGGTTTGATTGCCGTTATCTCTGTAAAAGTAGCCGAACCGCAATTTGAAGGACAAACCAAGACCAAACTGGGCAACAGCGAAGTCAGCGGAGCCGTAAACCAAGCAGTAGGTGAAGCACTTACCTATTATTTGGAAGAGCATCCGAAAGAAGCAAAACAAATTGTAGACAAAGTGATTTTGGCTGCCACAGCCCGCATTGCCGCACGTAAAGCACGCGAATCTGTTCAGCGAAAAAGCCCGATGGGTGGTGGCGGACTGCCGGGCAAACTTGCCGACTGCTCCAGCCGTAATCCTGAAGAATGTGAATTATTCCTTGTCGAGGGTGACTCTGCAGGCGGTTCTGCCAAACAAGGACGCAGTCGTGCCACTCAAGCTATCCTGCCATTGAGAGGTAAGATTCTGAATGTGGAAAAAGCAATGTGGCACAAAGCATTTGAAAGCGATGAGGTAAACAATATCATCACCGCATTGGGGGTACGTTTCGGTGTGGACGGTGACGATGACAGCAAAAAAGCAAATATTGACAAACTGCGTTATCATAAAGTCGTAATCATGACCGATGCCGATGTCGATGGTTCGCACATCGACACTCTTATCATGACGCTGTTCTACCGCTATATGCCGGAAATTATCGAAAACGGCCACTTATATATTGCAAATCCGCCCCTCTACAAATGCAGTAAAGGTAAGATCAGCGAATATTGCTATACTGAAGAAGCCCGCCAGGAATTTATCCGAAAATATGGTGATGGTCAGGAGAACGGTATCCATACACAGCGATACAAAGGTTTGGGTGAAATGAATCCCGAACAGCTTTGGGAAACAACGATGAATCCCGAAACTCGTATCCTGAAACAAGTAACAATAGAAAATGCCGCAAACGTGGATTATATCTTCTCAATGTTGATGGGAGATGATGTAGGTCCGCGCCGCGAGTTCATAGAGAAAAACGCGACGTATGCGAATATCGACGCGTAATAGTTGTATTCAACTAAATATTTAAAAATTAAAAAAAAACCAATCCTCACATCTTACAATTTGAGGTAGTCCCGACTCTTCACCGAGTCGGGACTTTTTATATACATTCTCCCCCTTCCACACACAAAGCTCTCTGCTTTTCATTTATATTTCATTTCCTTTTCCCAAAGAGTACCATAGTATTTCCTTTTGCCATTTTTATCGATGAAATGGGGGAAAACAGACGAATGCAAACAAAAAGGGAACTTCGGACAAACATTCTTTTTCTTATAATTTCAATCACTTGATGAAGATTATATGCAGGAAAGTCTTAATTTTGGAACATTAAACTATTTGGAATATAAACCATTAATAAGATAATAACATGAAACTCACATTCCGAATCGAATACCGCACCGCCTGGGGAGAAATGCTCGGCGCAACCTTATGCGGCAACGATAACCAACCAATCATGCTCAGCACCGGAGACGGAATCCGCTGGGAAGGCAGTGCCGAAATGACAGACGCCCCCGCAGGCATCCCTATCTCCTACCGTTATGGAGTTTATCGCGACGGACAATGTATCCGGCGGGAAAGTGGAACGATGCCCCACATTTTCTGTCCCGGAAAAAAAAGAAACTGTCATTATATCTTAGATGACTTTTGGAAAGACCTTCCACAAGAATCCTATTTATATAGTTCTGCATTCAGCCTGCCTTCCCAATCCCCCACAAGTAAAACGACAATGGCTCCTGCCGATTGCAGTATTACGTTCCGCGCACTCTGTCCCTGCTTGCATCACAAACACCAACAGCTGGGAATTTGCGGACGCGGTGCCGCATTGGGCAACTGGGACTGCAAACAAACTGTATTGATGGAAGAAATCCAAGCTAATGAATGGACGGTGACACTGAATGCCGCCAGTCTGGAATTCCCACTGGAATACAAATTTGTAGCCTGCAATGCCGATACAAAAGAAGTGGAAGAGTGGGAGGCCCACAATAACCGCCTGCTCTGCATCGATGGAATGAAAAAAGGAGAAATCTACCTCACTCCCGAATCCGAAGTCCGTTTCACTTCTTCTGCACGCAAGGTAGCAGGTACTGCCATTCCGGTCTTCTCGTTACGCAGCGAAGGAAGTTTTGGCGTAGGCGACTTCGGTGATTTGAAGAAGCTGATAGACTGGGCAGTGAGCACCCACCAGCAAGCCATACAGATTCTTCCCATCAATGACACCACCATTACCAATACATGGATGGACTCTTATCCCTACAACAGCATTTCAATTTATGCATTCCATCCCATGTACATCGACCTGCGTCAGCTGGGCAAGTTGAAAGATAAAGAAGCCTTGGCTTTCTATGAAGAAAAACGAAAAGAGCTGAATGCCCTTCCCCAAATCGACTATGAAGCGGTGAACAACACCAAACGAGCCTATCTGAAATCAATGTACCAACAAACGGGGAAAAAAGTGCTGGCTTCTGCCGAGTTCAAAAAGTTCTTCAAAGAAAATGAACATTGGCTACTCCCCTACGCTGCTTTCTCTTATTTAAGAGATCAATATGGTACTCCCAATTTCAGCCAATGGCCCGAGCATAATGAATATCATGCAGATGAAATAGCCGCCATGTGCATACCCGAAAGCGACTGTTACGAAGAAATTGCTTTCTATTATTATATACAATACAACCTACACATCCAATTATTGGATGCCGGCAATTATGCACGCGAAAAGGGCATTATCTTTAAAGGAGATATCCCCATCGGAATCAGCCGCAATAGTGTGGAAGCCTGGATTGAGCCTTATTATTTCAATATGAACGGACAAGCCGGTGCACCGCCCGATGCATTCTCCACTAACGGACAGAACTGGGGGTTCCCCACATACAATTGGGATGTAATGGAAAAGGATGATTACCAATGGTGGCAGAAGCGTTTCCGCAAAATGGCAGAATACTTTACCGCCTACCGCATCGACCACATCTTGGGCTTCTTCCGCATTTGGGAGATTCCCTCCCATTCGGTTCATGGCTTACTGGGACAGTTTGTACCTGCTCTGCCAATGAGCGTAGACGAAATACAAAGCTATGGGCTGACCTTCCAAAAAGATTTCATGACAAAACCGTTCATCAATGAAAACATCCTGAACCGCATTTTTGGTGAGAAAGCCGATAGGGTGAAAGAGACATTTGTGCAACACTGCCACGATGATATTTATGAAATGCGTTCTGAATTTGATACACAGCGTAAGGTAGAAGCCTACTTTGCCGAACGGAAAGACGAAGAAAGCAGAAATATATGCGAAGGGCTGTATACACTAATCAGCAATGTACTTTTCGTACCTGACCGTAAACACCCTTCCATGTACCATCCACGCATCGCCGTGCAGAACGATTTCATCTTTGAAGTGTTGAGCCCGGAAGAGAAGGAAGTGTTTAACCGCCTTTATAACCACTATTATTATCAACGTCATAACCAGTTCTGGTATCAGGAAGCGATGAAGAAACTACCTATCCTGACACAATCTACATCGATGCTGGTATGTGGTGAAGACTTGGGTATGGTGCCCGACTGTGTACCTTGGGTAATGGAACAGTTGCAGATACTCAGCCTTGAAATTCAGCGTATGCCTAAAAATCCCCAACACGAATTCGGTCATGTATGGGAGTATCCTTATCGTTCGGTTTGCACCATTTCTACCCATGACATGGCTACATTGCGCGGCTGGTGGGAAGAAGATTACGAACAGACTTGCCGCTATTACAACCAAGTGCTGGGACATTGGGGCGAAGTGCCCACAGCCGCACCGGGATGGGTTTGCGAAGAAATTGTGCGCAACCATTTGGAATGTCCGTCTTTGCTCTGTATCCTGTCATTCCAAGACTGGTTATCGATGGACGAGGAAATCCGTTACCCGAATGTAGACGCCGAACGGATTAATGTACCGGCCAACCCGCGCCATTATTGGAGATACAGAATGCATCTCACTCTGGAAGAGTTGATGAAGAGCAACAAGTTTAATGAAAAGATGAAAGAAATGATTGACGCCGCAGGCAGATTCTAACTCATATCAATATCATGAAGAAAATACCGGATTTAGGATTTTGGAAACTATGGAACATTAGTTTCGGATTCTTTGGCGTACAAATAGCCTACGCTTTGCAAAGTGCTAATATAAGCCGCATCTTTTCCACACTGGGGGCAGACCCTCACGACTTAAGTTACTTTTGGATTCTTCCACCATTGGCAGGAATCATCGTACAACCTATCATCGGTGCTTTGAGCGACCGCACCTGGACACGTTTCGGACGACGTATTCCTTACCTGTTTGTGGGGGCACTCGTTGCGGTGTGTGTCATGTGCCTGTTGCCGAATGCGGGAAGCTTCGGAATGAGTGTCAGTGCCGCCATGATTTTTGGCCTGGTATCTTTGATGTTTCTCGATACTTCCATCAATATGGCTATGCAACCTTTTAAAATGATGGTAGGCGATATGGTCAACGAGAAGCAGAAAGGACTTGCCTATTCCATTCAAAGTTTCCTTTGTAATGCAGGAAGTTTGGCAGGATATCTGTTTCCGTTTATCTTCGCGGCAATCGGTATCAGCAATATCGCCCCCAAGGGAGTCGTGCCTGATTCTGTCATCTATTCTTTCTATATCGGAGCATTCATCCTGATACTTTGCGTCCTTTATACATCGGCCAAAGTGAAGGAATTCCCACCGGAAGAATATGCAGAATATCACGGCATTACCAATGAAGAGAAGAAGGAAAGAACAAATATGTTCAAGCTGTTGCTCAAAGCACCGAAAGCTTTTTGGACGGTAGGCTTGGTGCAATTCTTCTGTTGGGCAGCCTTTATGTTTATGTGGACTTACACCAATGGAACTGTGGCATTGAATGTCTTTGACACTCCTACGGTGGAAACAATGGCAGAAGGTACAGCGAAAGTAGTCCTCGATACTCAATCCATACAATATCAGAATGCTGCCGACTGGGTGGGTATTCTGTTTGCGGTACAGGCAATCGGCTCAGTCATTTGGGCGGCGGTGATTCCGGTGATTAAAAACAAAAAGTTTGCCTATGTACTCAGCTTGGTGCTGGGAGGCATTGGTTTCATCTCTGTTTTATTCATCCACAATCAATATGCATTATTTGCATCCTTTGCCCTGATTGGCTGTGCATGGGCGGCAATGTTGGCTTTGCCTTTCACTATCCTGACCAATGCGTTGACAGGAGGGCACATGGGTACTTATTTGGGGCTCTTTAACGGAACCATCTGCATCCCGCAAATCGTAGCCGCTTCATTGGGAGGAATGATATTGAAAATGTTTACCACGGCAGGCAACGTTGCCCCGGAAGTCAACATGCTGGTATTGGCAGGGATATTCCTCATTATCGGTGCAGGGTGTGTAGGCATTATTAAAGAGAAACAGTAACCGACAAGGACATTATAAAACACGTTAGTACGCATCGCCTCATGCATACTAACGTGTAAGCCCATACATACGGAAGCAAAGGTCCACACATACGTACGTATAGAGTGATGCGTCAGTCCGCATTATAAATTCATCACATCGTGCTCGAATTGTTCTTTATCTCCTATTGCCTTATTCCTTATCTTACTGCGATAGTTGTATATCGTAGCCAAAGAATAACCCAAGAAATGGGCAATCTTATTACTGTCTGTCACCCCCAGGCGAATCAAAGCGAAGATGCGAAGTTCGGTAGTCAACAATTCGCCCGACTTAGGATATATTCTTCCCTCCTCTATCAATAATTTATTAAAAGAGGCAATAAAATGAGGAAATAATTCCAAGAAAGACTTATCAAATTCATTATAAAAGGCTTTCCGTTCATCACGGATAAACTGTTCAGACTTAATGGCTTTAAACAAATCATCTATACGGGATGCCATCGCCATTTTTGCCAATGAACGACGATAGAGTTCCAGCTTATCAAGATAAATCACACATCTGTCCAGGTAACGGGCAATATACACTTCCTTTATCTTACCGGTCTGCTCCAATTCATCATTTACATCAGTCAATCGCTTGTTAGCCTGACTTAAATCTCTACGCATAGCCGATAATTTTTTCATCCATCTATACAGATAGAAAATGGCAGCAATGAGAAAAAGAGACAAAAGGCTGACACTTATCAACAAAGCACGAGAGATCTGCCGCTCTCTCTGTTCCTTCAACTTATAAGCCTTGTCAATAATAGGAAAGAACTGAGTTACTTCAATAAAGCGCAACCGGGCATTGCACGAAACAGCATCTTCCATCGAACAATTCAGATATTTGTACGCACGGTCTATATCTCCTTTTTCATACATTAATTGAGCCAGTTTCTGCAAAGACGCATACTCTTTAGTAGCAGACTGCAAATCAACCACAGCAGTCAAAGCCAAATAATAAATCTGTTTATCCATATCCTCAGTCACATCATACACCTCGGACAACGTATAATAGATGTATGCCTTCTGCCGCTCATCAGGATTCTTCTTCAACAGCCCATTCAGGATAACCAGTGAACTATCCGGTTTGCCTGCCACCATGCACTTCTCCGCCAGTACGATATCTCTGTCCACTCCCTGACGCGCTGTTGCCAGAATAGAATCACGATAAACGTCTGTCTTCTCCAGATACTTCTGTTTTTCCTCCGCATTGGTCGTATAATCGGCCACCCAACCATAATAAGCCCGGAAAGTACGGTAATAATAGTTCAACGGTCCCAATTCCAATGCCTGTGGATTAATCTGCCTCAACTGTTCCAATGCCTCATTATACATGCCCATCACTCCCATCACCTCAGCACGATTAATGATAATCTCATTCTTCAACTCGGGTTTATCAAGCAAAGGAAGCAAACGCATTTTCTCATTTATATAATATAAAGAAGAATCGGCCTGATAATGCAGATAGAGATAAAAAAGCGAACCGCAGAGTTCATACTTTTCTTCATTGTTCCCAGACCGGTGAAGACGAGCCTTTATTTCATCAATTTCTTTTTCTTTATGCACATGAAAAGAATACTTTTCCTCTATGACCCTATCCAACTCTTTCAGTACAGATTCATTCAATCCGTTATCAGCCATCAAGCTCAACGGGTAGATAAAAAGGAACAATATAAGACAATATGTGATTTTTCTCATTCCGTATTAATTAAGTATTACACAAATATATAAAGATAAGTAATTAAAATAAAGAAAAACAAGAAATATATTTTCATATCCATTTATATTTTCTACCCAATCAAGGGATACAGACCCCCTAATAATCAATTATATAACATAAAAGAGCATTTATATTTTTATTCCAGCCTTAAAAAGAGATTCTTTACTCTCCTACATTTGCAATACCAAGCAAACCGAATAACATTAAATACTATATATTATGAAAAGAAGTTTTATACTTATGACACTGCTCGCACTCTTCGGCTTACAGCACCCCACGTCTGCAGCCATTATTAAAAAAGTTGCCCCGACCTTTTGGTGGGCAGGTATGAAAAATCCCGAGTTACAAGTATTATTATATGGCGAGAACATCTCGTCAAGTGATGTGAGTATTTCCGCCAAAGACATTCTCTTGAAAGAGGTAGTCAAACAAGAGAATCCGAACTATCTTCTCTTATATATGGATTTGTCGGAAGCGGCTCCCCAATCTTTCAATATAACTTTGAAACAAGGTAAAAAAGAAACTGTTGTCCCTTACGAAATTAAACAACGTAGAAACGATGCTTCTGATGTAAAAGGATTCAATGCCGGTGATGTACTTTATCTGATTATGCCGGACCGTTTTTCCAATGGTGACCCTTCGAACGATATTATCCCGGGAATGCTCGAATCAAAAGTAGACCGTAATGAACCGTTTGCACGCCATGGCGGTGACTTGAAAGGTATCGAAAATCATTTGGATTACTTGGACAATTTGGGTATCACTGCCATCTGGCTCAACCCTATCCAGGAAAATGATATGAAAGAAGGTTCATACCATGGCTATGCCATCACCGATTACTATCAGGTAGACCGCCGCTTCGGTAACAATGAAGAATTCCGCAAACTGGTAGATGCGGCTCACGCCAAAGGCATGAAAGTGGTGATGGACATGATATTCAATCATTGCGGCAGCGAGAACTACCTGTTCAAGGATATGCCTTCAAAAGACTGGTTCAATTTCAGAGGAAATTATGTACAGACTTCTTATAAAACCGCCAGTGTACAAGATATACATGCCGCCGACTATGAGCGTAAATTAGCAGTCGACGGTTGGTTCACCGAATCAATGCCCGACTTCAACCAACGCAATCGCCACGTAGCCAACTATCTGATTCAAAGCAGTATTTGGTGGATTGAATATGCAGGTATCAACGGAATTCGCCAAGATACGCATCCCTACGCAGACTTCGATATGATGTCTCACTGGTGTAAAGCCGTCAACGAGGAGTATCCCGACTTCAACATCGTGGGCGAAACCTGGCTCAACAGCAATGTACTCGTTTCCTTCTGGCAAAAAGACAGCAAACTTGCCGCACCCAGAAACTCAAATCTCCGCACAGTGATGGACTTCCCTTTAATGGAGCACATGAATCGGGCTTTTGATGAAGAGACCACCGATTGGAGCGGAGGATTATTCCGTCTTTATGATTATCTGACACAAGACCTTGTCTATGCCGACCCCATGAATCTGCTGATATTCCTCGACAACCACGATACTTCACGCTTCTATCGCAATGATGAAGACACCAAAAATCTGAACCGCTACAAACAAGCACTTGCTTTCTTGTTTACCACCCGCGGTATCCCTCAGATTTATTATGGGACAGAGATATTGATGGCGGCAGACAAAGCGAATGGTGACGGGCTTCTCCGTTGTGACTATCCCGGCGGATGGCAAAGCGATCTGCGCAATTGTTTCCAAAACGCCAATCGCACCGCCCGGCAAAGAGAAGCATTTGACTATATGCAGAAACTGCTGCAATGGAGAAAAGGAAATGAAGCCATCGCCAAAGGAACGCTAAAACATTTCGCTCCCAATAAAGGAATATATGCATACGAAAGAAAATATGGGAACAAATCGGTTACTGTATTCATGAATGGAAACGACAAGGAACAGAGTATTGATTTAACTCCTTATAAAGAAATATTGCCAAAGGCATCCGCCTTGGATGTATTGACGGGCACAAAGGTTGAATTAGGAAAAGAATTAACGCTCTCCGGTCGCGGAATATTGATTTTAGAGTTCTGATACAGTTCACTTTGATTTATATTTATCAGATATTGCAAATACACTAACTATATAGTAATCAGAGATATAATATTTATAACAAGACAAATGCATTTATATTTTTATTCTTGTGCAATCTTTGAATATACAAGATTCTTACATTTGCAATATCCGAAACAAAACAGAGTTAGGAAACTTGTTAGCTTATAATTTAATACCATAGTTATATGAAAATTAAAAAGAAACTTTCACTCATTGCATTCATTTGCATTTCATTCATAGCAAATGCACAGCAAAAACTTACATCACCGGATGGCAACCTGGCAATGATTTTCCACCTAAACGGAGAAGGTATCCCCATTTATGAACTGACTTATAAACAAAAGCCTGTCATCAAACCCAGTAAGCTGGGACTGGAACTGAAAAAAGAAGATGCCGATGCTAAGACAGACTTTGAGTGGACAGCCCGTAAAGATGCCGACAAACTTGATTCTAAAACAAACCTATATAATGGATTTGAACTGAAGGATGCCCAAACTTCTACTTTTGACGAAACTTGGCAACCGGTATGGGGAGAGGAAAAAGAAATTCGCAATCATTACAATGAGTTGGCAGTAACCCTGAACCAACCGGCAAACGATAGATATATCATCATACGTTTCCGCCTTTTCAATGACGGACTGGGCTTCCGCTACGAATTCCCCCAGCAGAAGAACCTGAATTATTTTGTTATCAAAGAAGAACATTCACAATTCGGTATGGCGGGAGACCATACTGCCTATTGGATTCCCGGAGATTATGATACGCAGGAATACGACTATACCGTTTCCCGTTTGTCAGAAATCAGAGGTTTGATGAAGACAGCCATTACCCCCAACTCTTCACAAACTCCGTTCTCACCTACAGGCGTTCAGACGGCTTTGATGATGAAGACGAATGACGGACTGTATATCAATCTCCATGAGGCTGCATTAATCGATTATGCCTGTATGCATCTGAATCTGGATGATAAGAACATGGTATTCGAATCATGGCTGACCCCTGACGCACAAGGTGACAAAGGATATATGCAAACACCTTGTTCTTCACCGTGGCGCACCGTCATCGTGAGTGATGACGCACGCAATATCCTTGCTTCACGCATTACTTTAAACTTGAATGAACCTTGCAAAATTGAAGATACATCATGGATTAAACCAGTGAAATATATCGGTGTTTGGTGGGATATGATTACCGGCAAAGGCTCTTGGGCTTACACAGACGAACTTTCCAGCGTGAAATTGGGAGAAACCGATTATTCTAAAACCAAACCTAACGGAAAGCATTCTGCAAACACAGCTAATGTGAAACGATACATTGATTTTGCGGCTCAGCACGGTTTTGACCAAGTATTGGTAGAGGGATGGAACGAAGGTTGGGAAGACTGGTTTGGCAAAAGCAAAGATTATGTTTTCGACTTTGTGACCCCTTATCCCGACTTTAATGTGAAAGAACTTCAGAACTATGCGGCAAGTAAAGGTGTTAAACTAATGATGCATCATGAAACTTCGGCTTCTGTACGTAACTACGAACGACACATGGACAAAGCTTACCAATTTATGGCCGATAATGGTTATAACTCGGTAAAGAGTGGTTATGTGGGCAACATCATCCCGCGTGGAGAACACCATTACGGACAATGGATGGACAACCATTATCTCTATGCGGTAAAGAAAGCAGCCGATTATAAAATCATGGTAAATGCACATGAAGCAGTACGTCCTACCGGTATTTGCCGTACTTATCCTAACCTGATAGGCAACGAGTCGGCTCGCGGAACAGAATATGAATCGTTTGGTGGAAATAATGTTAATCATACTACCATACTTCCGTTTACCAGACTGATTGGAGGTCCGATGGATTACACTCCGGGCATCTTTGAAACACATTGCAACAAGATGAGCCCGACGAATAATTCACAAGTACGCTCCACACTGGCACGGCAGTTGGCATTATACGTCACCATGTATAGTCCATTGCAAATGGCTGCTGACATTCCCGAAAACTACGAACGCTTCATGGACGCGTTCCAGTTTATCAAAGATGTGGCAATCGATTGGGACGAAACCAAATATCTGGAAGCTGAACCGGGAGATTATATCACCATTGCCCGCAGAGCCAAGGGAACCAATGACTGGTATATCGGCTGCACAGCTGATGAAAACGGTCATACTTCCAAACTGACATTTGATTTCCTTGAACCGGGAAAACAATATATCGCTACTGTCTATGCCGATGCGAAAGATGCCGACTGGAAAGACAATCCGCAGGCATATACCATTCGCAAAGGTATTGTGACCGGCAAGAGCAAATTAAACTTGCGTGCAGCCAGTGGCGGCGGTTATGCAATCAGTATCAAAGAGGTGAAAGATAAATCAGAGGTAAAAGGAATAAAGAGGTTATAAATTAATTGTGATTATTGAGAAAACCGTTTTCAATAGGTATTTATTAAAGTAAAAAACATGAATAAATAACTTAACTTTAAATTTAAAGACATGAAAAGAAACGTGATGTTTAAAATCCTACTCATGATAGTAGTGGGATTGTTCTTGTCCCTAGACGCATTTGCCCAACAAATGACGGTTAAAGGAATTGTCAAAGATACAACCGGCGAGCCGATTATCGGTGCTAACGTTGTAGTAAAAGGAAGTAGTAACGGTACAATTACCGATTTCGAAGGCAACTTCCAGTTCAACGCCAATAAAGGCGATATTATTGTGATTTCATTTATCGGTTACCAAGCACAGGAAGTACCTGCTGCTGCCAACCTGAACATTATTCTGAAAGACGATACACAGTTATTGCAGGACGTTGTAGTCATTGGTTATGGTACCGTTAAGAAGAATGATGCAACCGGCTCTGTAACAGCCATCAAACCGGACCAGCTGAGCAAAGGTATCACTACCAATGCACAAGACATGTTGTCCGGTAAGGTTGCCGGTGTAAGCGTTATTTCCAACGACGGTGCTCCCGGCAGCGGTGCCCAGATTCGTATCCGTGGCGGTTCCTCTTTGAATGCCAGCAACGACCCGCTATTGGTTATTGATGGATTGGCTATTGATAATCAAGGAATCAAAGGTATGTCAAACGGTCTGTCAATGGTTAACCCTGAAGATATCGAAACTTTCACCGTACTAAAAGATGCTTCTGCAACAGCTATCTACGGTTCACGTGCATCCAACGGTGTCATTATCATCACCACCAAAAAAGGAAAGAACGGACAAGAGTTTAAATCTTTCTTTGATTGCACTGCGTGGGGAGAAAATGCAGAACATATTAATCAATATGGATTTAGAGGACAACATATTGCAGTTGACGGAAAGCTTCAAAAAAGCTCATACACGAACAAAGAGAATCAGAAGGTGTGTAAGACTAGTGTTTACGTTATGGACGTAGAATTGGCTTTAAACAATGCGACAATGCCACAAACACAAGCTTATCAACAAACGCAACAACAGAAGCAGCAACCTCAAACAGAAGTGTTCACAAATCAAGTAAATTACCAATCATATCCTAATAACGATGATTTGGGTGAAGGGATGCCATTCTAGATGATTGCGAAAAGATATGATGATGAACTTATGTACAGTGTTCAAAGATGTGAGGGAGATAACAAATACAAATACTGTACAAAAGATGGAAAACTAGCTTTTAAAAAGCCTGGTAAAGACTTTCTTGGGGTAACAAAGCAGAACTACAAGAATGTGTATGTTATCAAAGGAGAAATTTACATTGGAGAGTATGTTGGGAAGGATAAATAAATGGAAAAACAGATAAATCTCACGGGGGGGGGTTATCTATAATCAAGATTGTTTAAAAGGATTGAAAGAAATTAAAGACAATCAATTTGATGTTGCGATTACATCCCCTCCATATAACAGGGTAAGAAATGACAAGTACGCTCATTATGATGATGTTAAAAACAATTATTACAAAATGATCGTTGATGTAACGAATGAGTTATTAAGAGTGTGCAAGAAAGATGTAATTGTGAA
>OGPX01001639.1_pt1 | contig 14473 bp, 7 predicted proteins | sample 1553101 | NCBI WGS metagenome assembly OGPX01 (sample SAMEA2579964, study PRJEB22360) | human gut metagenome | biome: human gut; feature: human-associated habitat; material: faeces | place: Denmark | collected 2008/2010
TGACAAATACCGTCACTATGGATACCGAAGCCTGTGTGGAACAAGCCAAACGCATCGTCGATGCCGGCGGCGAGTATGTACGACTGACCACGCAGGGTGTCAAGGAAGCGGAAAATCTGATGAATATCAATATCGGGCTACGAAGTCAGGGATATATGGTTCCGTTGGTGGCTGATGTGCATTTTAATCCGAAAGTGGCCGATGTAGCAGCTCAATATGCAGAAAAGGTACGGATCAATCCGGGCAATTATGTAGATGCAGCGCGTACTTTTAAGAAACTGGAATATACCGACGAGGAGTATGCGCAGGAGATACAGAAGATTCACGACCGTTTTGTGCCGTTTCTGAATATCTGTAAGGAGAATCATACGGCTATCCGCATCGGAGTCAATCACGGTTCCCTGTCCGACCGTATCATGTCCCGCTACGGAGACACTCCCGAAGGGATGGTGGAATCCTGTATGGAATTCCTGCGTATCTGTGTGGCGGAACATTTCACGGATGTGGTGATTTCGATCAAGGCTTCCAATACGGTGGTGATGGTGAAGACCGTCCGCTTGCTTGTTGCCGTGATGGAACAGGAGGGAATGTCATTTCCCCTGCATCTTGGAGTGACGGAGGCCGGAGACGGAGAAGACGGACGTATAAAATCTGCCTTGGGCATCGGTGCATTGCTTTGTGACGGATTGGGAGATACGATTCGTGTGTCGCTTAGTGAGGCTCCCGAAGCGGAAATTCCCGTAGCGCGCAAGCTGGTGGATTATGTTCTGTTGAGGCAGGATCATCCGTATATCCCGGGTATGGAGGCACCGGAATTTAATTATCTTTCTCCTTCGCGCCGCAAGACGCGGGCAGTGCGGAATATCGGGGGCGAACATCTCCCTGTCGTTATTGCCGACCGCATGGATGGGAAGACGGAAGTCAATCCGCAGTTTACTCCGGATTATATCTATGCCGGAAGAACGTTGCCCGAACAGCGGGAAGAAGGAGTGGAATATATCCTTGATGCCGATGTATGGGAAGGGGAGGCCGGAACATGGCCTGCTTTCAATCATGCGCAGTTGCCGTTGATGGGCGAGTGCAGTGCAGAACTGAAATTCCTGTTTATGCCTTACATGGCGCAAACGGATGAAGTGATTGCCTGTCTTAAGGTGCATCCCGAAGTTGTGGTTATTTCTCAGAGCAATCATCCGAATCGCCTGGGCGAGCACCGTGCATTGGTGCATCAACTTATGACGGAAGGTCTGGAGAATCCGGTTGTTTTCTTCCAGCATTATGCGGAGGACGAGGCGGAAGATTTGCAGATTAAGTCCGCCGTTGATATGGGAGCATTGATTTTTGACGGTTTATGTGACGGGATTTTCCTGTTCAATCAAGGAAGTCTGAGTCATGCGGTAGTAGATGCTACTGCCTTCGGTATCTTGCAGGCAGGACGCACCCGTACTTCTAAAACGGAATATATTTCTTGTCCGGGCTGCGGTCGTACGCTTTATGATATAGAGGGAACGCTCACGGCGATCCGTGCCCGAACCTCGCACCTTAAAAATTTGAAAATCGGCGTGATGGGTTGTATCGTAAACGGACCCGGCGAGATGGCCGACGCCGATTACGGCTACGTGGGCGCCGCTCCGGGGCGTATCACCCTTTACAAGGGGCGCACGGTGGTGGAGAAGAACATCCCTCAGGAGGAGGCGCTCGATCGGCTCGTGGCGCTTATCAAGGCTAACGGCGATTGGGCCGATCCTGAAAATCAACCGGAACGACCATGACGATTCTGCCTGCAGCCTATTTGGGGTCGGTCGAATATTTCGCACACCTGCTGTGCGACGATTGCGTCATCGACCTCGGGGAACATTTTGTCAAGCGTTCCGAGCGCAACCGGGCGCAAATTCTCGCTTCGGGCGGCGTGATGGACCTCACGGTGCACGTGCGGCATGCCAACCGTCCCCGTACGCCGATGCGGGATGTGCGGCTCGACTATTCGAAGCGGTGGCAGCACCAGCATTGGATTTCGTTGGTGTCGGCTTACCGGGGATCGCCCTATTTCGATCACTACCGCTCCTCGTTCGAGCCTTTCTATCGGCGGGAATACGATTTTCTGGTCGATTACGACCTCGAACTGACGGAAGTGCTGCTTCAAAAACTGAATGTGCAGAACCGCCCCCGTATTTCGGAGCAATACGTCGAAGCCGCTCCCGGCGACCTCGATCTGCGGCCCAAACAAAAAGAGGACCCGGCGTTTCATGCCGAGTCCTATTTCCAGGTCTTTTCCGACCGGCTGCCTTTCGCGCCTAATTTGTCAGTCGCAGACCTGCTGTTTGCTGAGGGTCCCGACGCGGCGGAGCTACTAAGGCGCAGTTTCCGGTAAGGAACGTTTCGTCGTATAAATCCCCGGCTTTCGCTTCTATCTTCATCCGGCCGTTGAGCCGTACCGAGTCGCAGCGGTAGATGCACGGTGCGTATTGCTCGACCGCGAGCGTGTCGCCCGAGAGGGTTACGACCGGCTCTCCGGCCGAAGAATAGACGGTTACGGTCTGCAAGTCGCCGTTACGCTCATCCTCCCGGCGTCCGGCGATGTGGAGCGTAGGTTCGGTGTTGTTCCACAAAGCCTTGTAAAGATGGAAAGCGTCCTTGCGGCGTCGTCGGTCCAGCGTGACGAGCCCCGTAGCCTCCACGCCCTGCGGACGGCGGGCCGAGCCGTAGTCGAACAGGGTGTTGATCCAGGTTCCCCACAGCAGCGTGTCTTGTGCCAGGTATTTCGTGTAATCTTCATGAAAACGGGTCTGCCGTCCTTCCGGCTGCCAGAGCAGGCTGTTCGAGCGGCGTCGGCGAGCCGGATCGCCTTGTTGTTCGATCTGCCCCGCTTCACCGTAGCAGATGCCCGAACGGAGCTGGTTCCACCCCGACCGAAGCTGGCCGAGCCAGATTTCGAGGTCTTCCGTGCGGCCTTTGTCCCAGCCGATGTTCTGCGCCCATACGATCAGGTCGGTGATCTGGTTCAGTTCTCCGTCCTGGTTGCTGGTGGCCGCCGTCGGGCGGCTGCGGTCCATTTTTTTTGCCAGTTCGTTCAGTGTCCGCACATAGGGCACGGGGTTTTCGCCCCGTTGCCAGAGGCAGTCGAAGAGTCCCCAGATGACCACTGACGGCCGGTTGATATGCTGGGCGATGATTTCGCGCAGTTGCTGGCGACCGTTCGCCTCGAGTTGCGGGTTCGGATAATAGGAAACGTCGCTGAGGAAAGGTGCCCGGATCAGCGGCAAGTCGATCCAGACCAGTACGCCTGTGCGGTCGCAGAGGTCGTACAGACAGGGGGCGTGCGGTCCTGCGGGCGAGCGCAGGGCATTGGCTCCCAACTCGCGTATGAAAGCGAAATCTTCGGCATAGTCCTCCGCCTCCATAGCGCTACCCGTGCCCGGACGGTCGTAGTAGAGCGTTACGCCGTGAACCCGAACGAGCGAGTCGTTGAGGCGGAAACCCTCTTCGGGTGTGACGCGGATGTTGCGGAAGCCCGTGGCGATTTCGATCTCATCGCGCGAGGTGTCGCTCTCGACGGATACCCGCATTCGATAGAGGTTGGGGTGATCGAGGTCCCACAGCCGGGGATTTTCGACCGTGAAGGGGATGACGATGGGTTTGCCGTCGAGTTTGGCCTTTATCGTTTTGGCTGCGGCCTGAATTCCGTCCGGATCGAACGCTTCGAGGGTCACGCGGCAGAAGTTGTCGCCTTTCGAGGTGAGGTGGATTTCGGCCTCGGCTTCGGCCCGTTCGGTCGATACGGCCCGGGGGTGGATCAGGACTCCCGACGAGCCCAGATACAGAGGCGATACAGCGGTGGGGTCGGTGACGATGAGTTCTACCTCCCGGCTGATGCCGCCGTAGATGTTGTGGATGGACGAGAGCGGCAGCACGTCGCCCGTAATGGCGTTGCTCACGGCTACGCGAAGCAGGTTTTCGCTGCCGTATTTCACCCGGTCGGTGATTTCGAAGACGAAAGCGGTCGTTCCGCCCCGGTGCTCGCCGACGTAAGTTCCGTTTACGAAGAGGTGGGCGACGCTCTCCACGCCGTAGAATTTCAGGAAGAGCCGCTTCCCGGTCCAGGTCTGCGGTACGTAGAGTTTGCGCTGATAGTCGGCGGTCGTTCGCAGGTACGGGATCGTCCCGGCCAGTGCATCGAGGTTCCAGGTGTGCGGCAGCGTGACACAGCGGGCGTTGTCGCTGCTGTTTTCGTAGCGGAACGAGAAGAGCCAGTCGTCGCAGAGCGGATATACTTCGCGGGCCTGCACACTCCAGGCGGCGATCAGCAGAAAGATCAGAAGTAACTTTTTCATTTCGATATGTATTTGGCCCCGAAAGGCATTTTCCGTAAAACCGTATTGTTCCGGATCGCTCCGAAGGAACCGGGCGGTTCCGGAGGGTTATCGGAAACAGTGGCACAAAGATACGAAACCCGGCCGATATTTTAATCTTTCCGGACGAATTACCGCATCTCGTTCCCTTTTCCGAGGTCGATTTATAGGCGCTATCTTTACCGAACGGCCGAATTATTTCGTATTTTTGCGGCCGGTTGAAATTGTCGATCCATGAGCGAGAAATCGAAAGGAACCCTTTGCGGCATCGTTGCCGCCGTGAGTTACGGGATGAATCCCCTCGGTGCTTTGTCACTCTACCGGGCGGGAATAAACACCAATTCCGTGCTGTTTTACCGCTATGCGCTTGCCGCCGTACTGCTGGCAGCCCTGTTGTTGGTGCAGAAAACTTCGCTGCGCATTACGCGCCGGGAGTTCTCCGTGCTGGGATTGCTGGGAGTGATGTTCGCCGTATCGTCGCTCACGTTGTTCATGAGTTTTCACTATATGGATGCGGGGATCGCCTCCACCCTTCTTTTCGTCTATCCGGTCATGGTGGCCGTCATCATGGCGATTTTCTTCAGGGAGCGAATTTCGCTGGTCACGGTCCTCTCCATTTCCCTGGCTCTGTGCGGAATCGCGTTGCTGTACCGGGGTGAGGGCGGTGCGGTACTCAATACTGCGGGCGTTGTGCTGGTCATGGCTTCGTCGCTCTCGTATGCGCTCTATATCGTGGTGGTCAACCGTGCTTCGTTGAATATGTCGTCGGTGAAGCTTACGTTTTACGTGCTGTTGTTCGGCGTGGCTGCGATCGTGTTGTATTCGCTGTGTTGTCCCGACCAGCCTTTGCAGCTTCTCTCGACACCCTCGATGTGGGGGTGGGCGGCGATGCTGGCTCTGATTCCTACGGTCGTTTCGTTGGTGTTGATGACCGTTGCCGTGCATGCCATCGGTTCTACTCCAACCGCTGTTATGGGGGCTTTGGAGCCGCTGACGGCAGTGGTGATCGGCGTGACGATCTTCGGTGAATTGTTCACTGCGCGGCTTGCTGCAGGTATCGGCTTGATCTTGTTGGCCGTCACCTTTATCGTTGCGGGCAAATCCCTGCATCCGGGGCGGCTGGCGGCCATTATCGGGCACCGGGGATTTTTACGCCACAGCCGGTAGGCTCCGGTGTGGAATAATTCTGCATTTTGTAGATTCACGCCACAGGATCGGCCTCGTCTGTTGCAGGCGTATTATATTGTGTATGATTCGCTTATCCGGATAGAACAGGATTGGCGCGGGGTTTGGGTAAAGTCCTTTAACCCTTTTATGGATAAAAACTACTTATGAAATGAAACCGAATCTGAAAGAGTTGAATTTGGAGAAACTGAAAAAAATAGCGGCCAAAACACCTCGTATTCGGGTGAAACTGACTCGTAAGCACTGGATCTTCATCGGCTGTGCCGTCGTGGTGCTGGTCGTTCTGCTCGTCGTGTTGCTGCGTCCCCGGCCGCAGGCCGCCGCACTGCCGGTGGTGGCCGTCGAACCGGTGCAGATCGAAGATGTCAGCATCTATGGCGAGTACGTGGGCCGTATCCGGGCCCAGCAATTCGTCGAGATCCGGGCCCGCGTCGAAGGTTATCTGGAGAAGATGCTCTTTGCCGAGGGAACCTATATCAAGAAGGGCCAGACGCTTTTCATCATCGACCCGACGGTCTATCGCGCCCGTGCGAACAAGGCCAAGGCGCAGTTGAACAAAGCCCGGGCCCAGGCTCTGAAGGCCGAGCGCGATCTGAACCGTATTCGTCCGCTGTATGAGCAGAATGCCGCCAGTCAGCTCGACCTGGATAACGCCATCGCCTCCTACGAGAGCGCTGTGGCGGACGTGGTGGTGAGCGAAGCCGACCTTACGCAGGCTGAAATGATACTCGGTTACACGACCGTGCAGTCGCCCATTTCGGGTTACATTTCCGAGCGGAACGCCGATATCGGTACGCTCGTCGGTCCCGGCGGCAAGTCGCTGCTGGCCACCGTGGTAAAGAGCGATACGGTGCGGGTCGATTTCAGTATGACCGCGCTGGATTACCTGCGTAGCAAGGCCCGTAACGTCAATCTGGGCCATAAGGATTCGACCCGCAAGTGGGACCCCTATATTACGGTCACGTTGGCCGACGGGGCGCAGTATCCCTATCGGGGACTGGTCGATTTCGCCGATCCGCAGGTCGATCCCCAGACGGGTACCTTCTCCGTGCGGGCCGAGATGCCCAATCCCGACCATATCCTGCTCCCCGGACAGTTCACCAAGGTCAAACTGCTGCTCGACGTGCTCGAACGGGCGGTCGTGGTTCCCAAGAAGGCCCTGATTATCGAGAAGGGCGGCGCCTATGTCTTCGTCGTGCGCCGGGACAGCATCGTGGAGAAGCGTTTCGTGGAAACGGGTCCGGAAACGGGCAATAACTTCATCGTCGAACGAGGACTTGCCTCGTATGAAAATATCGTCGTCGAAGGCTATCACAAGCTGACGCACGGCATGAAGGTCGAACCCGTGGCTCCTCGTGAAGAGGCGGCGAATCCAGAGGAGGAGTAGCCCATGAAAGCCGACTTTTTCATCGACCGGCCGGTCTTTTCCACGGTACTCTCCATCATCATCGTCATCGTCGGCGCCATCGGCCTCGCGCTGCTGCCCGTCGATCAGTATCCGCAGATCGTACCGCCTGTGGTGCGTGTTTCGGCGTCCTATCCCGGTGCCGACGCGCAGACCGTGACACAGGCCGTTGCTACCCCCATCGAGCAGGAGCTGAACGGTACGCCCGGCATGATCTATATGGAGTCGTCGAGCTCCAATTCGGGCGGTTTCTCCGCGACCGTCACCTTCGATATTTCGGTCGATCCCGATCTGGCGGCCGTGGATGTCCAGAACCGCCTGAAGAAGGCCGAGGCACGCCTGCCGGCCGAGGTGGTGCAGAACGGTATTTCGGTCGAGAAACAGGCCGCCAGCAAACTGATGACCATCACGCTGCTCTCGTCCGACCCCAAGTTCGACGAAATATATTTGAGTAATTACGCCACGCTCAACGTGCTGGACATGCTGCGGCGCGTGCCGGGCGTGGGCAGCGTCTCGAACGTCGGATCGCGCTACTACGCCATGCAGATCTGGGTGCAGCCCGACAAGCTGGCCGACCTGGGGCTGACGGTCAAGGATCTGCAATCCGCGTTGAAGGATCAGAACCGCGAGTCGGCGGCCGGCGTGCTGGGGCAGGCTCCGATGACGGGCCTCGACGTGACGATCCCCATTACGGCGCAGGGACGTTTGTCGTCGGTCAGCCAGTTCGAAGATATCGTCATCCGGGCCAATCCCGACGGTTCGATCATCCGCCTGAAAGACGTGGCGCGCATTTCGCTCGAAGCATCGTCCTACAATACCGAAAGCGGTATCAACGGCGGTAATGCCGCCGTGCTGGAGATCAAGATGCTTCCGGGAGCCAATGCAATGGAGGTGGCCGAGGCGGTGAAGGCCCAGATGGAGGAGATCAGCCGCAATTTTCCGGAGGGTATTTCTTACGAGATTCCTTTCGATATGACTACCTACATTTCCGAATCAATCCATCACGTCTATCAGACGCTTTTCGAAGCGTTGTTGCTGGTGATTCTGGTGGTATTCCTTTCGTTGCAGAGCTGGCGGGCGACGCTCATTCCGATCGTGGCCGTGCCGATCTCGCTCATCGGTACCTTCGGCGTGATGCTCGTGTTCGGCTTCTCGCTCAATATGCTGACCCTGCTGGGTCTGATTCTTGCCATCGGTATCGTGGTCGATGACGCGATCGTCGTGGTCGAAAACGTCGATCGCATCATGAACGAGGAGGGGCTTTCGCCCTACGAAGCGACCAAGAAGGCGATGCGGAGCCTGAGCGGAGCGTTGATCGCCATGTCGCTGGTGCTGTGCGCCGTGTTCGTCCCGGTGAGCTTCCTTTCGGGCATTACGGGGCAGCTCTATCGCCAGTTTACCATTACGATCGCCGTATCGGTAATCATCTCTACGGTCGTGGCGCTGACGCTCAGCCCCGTGATGTGCGCCTACCTGTTGAAGCCCGACAGAGGCGGCCGGAAGAAACGGTTTTTCCGGTATATCAATTTCGGTCTTGCGAAAGGCAATAAGCTCTACGGCCGTATGATCGGCCGGGCGCTCGCCCATTCGCGCCGTATGTTCGCCGCCTTCGGCGTGGTACTCATCGGTATCTGGTTGATGAATAAACTCGTGCCCGAAAGTTTCATGCCGCAGGAGGATCAGGGGTATTTCACCGTCGAACTGGAACTTCCGGAAGGGGCGACCATCGAGCGTACGCGTACGGTGACCGACCGGGCGATGGCCTTTCTGATGCAGGATCCCGATGTGGAGTATGTACTCAACGTGACGGGTTCGAGTCCTCGTGTGGGCAGCAACCAGGCCCGCAGCCAACTGACAGTGATCCTCAAGTCCTGGAAGGAGCGGGAATCGGAGGATATCAGCGAAGTGATGAAACGTGTGCGTGACGAGTTGTCGCGTTATCCCGAAAGCAAGGTCTATCTTTCGACGCCTGCCGTCATTCCCGGTCTGGGAACCTCGGGCGGTTTCGAAATGGTGCTCGAAGCTCGCGGGGATGCCGGCTATGCCGATCTGCAGCGGGCGGTGGATACGTTGATGCACTATGCCGAGCAGCGGCCCGAGTTTACGGGGCTGGCCTCTTCGATGCAAGCCGACATTCCGCAGCTTTATTTCGACGTGGATCGCGACAAAGCGCAGTTGGTCGGGGTTTCGATGTCCGACATCTTCTCTACGATGAAAGCGTTCACGGGTTCGATCTACGTCAATGACTTCAATATGTTCAACCGTATATACCGTGTATATATTCAGGCCGACGCGCCTTATCGGGCTTACCGCGACAACCTGAACCTCTTCTTCGTACGGGGTGCCGACGGGGCGATGATTCCCGTCACGTCGCTCGGTACAACGCACTATACGACGGGTGCCGGTACGATCAAGCGTTTCAATATGTTCAACGCTGCGACCATCACGGGCGAAGCGGCTCACGGATACAGTTCGGGACAGGCGATGGACGAGCTGGAAAATATCGTGCGTGAGAAATTGCCTGCGTCGGTGGGCGTCGAGTGGAGCGGCCTTTCTTACCAGGAGAAGCATGTGAGTGGACAGACGGGTCTTGTGCTGGCGCTGGCTTTCCTGTTCGTCTTCCTCTTCCTCGCCGCCCAGTACGAGAGCTGGTCGGTGCCCGTCGCGGTCATTCTCTCGCTGCCCGTAGCCGGAATCGGTGCCTATCTGGGTATCTGGGTTTGCGGTTTGGAAAACAACATCTATTTTCAGATCGGCCTGGTGATGCTCGTAGGTCTGGTGGCCAAGAATGCCATTTTGATCGTAGAGTTTGCCAAGGAGGAGGTGGAAAAAGGCCGCGACGTGGTGTCGGCGGCACTCAAGGCCGCACACCTGCGTTTCCGCCCGATCGTGATGACCTCGCTGGCGTTCATCCTCGGCCTGCTGCCGCTGGTGTTCGCATCGGGTCCGGGGTCGGCGAGCCGTCAGGGTATCGGTACGGGCGTCTTTTTCGGTATGCTGGTAGCTATCTCTGTCGGCATCGTCTTCGTGCCCTTCTTCTTCGTGTGGATTTACCGGATTAAAGCAAAACTGAAGAAACGATGAAACGAGTTGCGATATTTGTCATTTTGGCTGCACTGACCGTCGGATTCTCTTCCTGTTCGGCTGTGCGGCACTGTCAGGCCCCCGAGGTGGAGATGCCCGGGCAGATCGCTTCGGGCTATACCGATTCGCTGACCATCGCCGATCTGAGCTGGTGGCAGTTTTACGGGGATTCGACGTTGCGCCGGGTCATCGAGCTGACCTTGGAAAATAACAAGGATATGCTTGCGGCGGCGGCTCGTGTGGAGCAGATGCGGCAGTTGTATCGGATAAGCAAGGCCGAGCGTTTGCCGAATTTTTCGGCCAAAGGGCTGGCTGATTACGAAACGAACGATTATGCCGACGAGGAGTCGAGCCGTGATCCGGAGTTCAGTGCCAAGCTCTCCGTCAGTTGGGAGCTGGACCTTTGGGGAAACCTGCGCTGGGCCAAGCGCAAGGGCGGGGCGGAGTATCTCTCTTCGGTCGAGGATTGGCGTGCGATGCGTATGACTCTCGTCGCGGAAGTTGCGACGGCCTATTTTCAGTTGATGGCTTTGGATAACGAGCTTTCCATCGTGCGTCGTACGCTCCGAACGCGCAGCGAGGGTGTGCAGCAGGCGCAGTTGCGGTTCGAGGGCGGTCTTACCTCCGAAACCGTTTACCAGCAGGCCAAAGTGGAATACGCTTCGACGGCGACCCTGATTCCGGATCTGGAGAGCAGGATCGAAATTATGGAAAACAGTATTGCATTGCTTATGGGAAAATCTCCTGACTGGGAGGTGTTGCGCGGTCAAATGAATATCGAAGCCGAGTTTCCGGACAGTCTGCCTGTCGGTCTGCCTTCGGGACTGTTGCAGCGGCGTCCCGACGTACGGGCTTCCGAACAACAGTTGCGTTCGGCGATGGCTTCGGCGGGGATGGCCTATGCAGATCGTTTTCCCCGGCTGACCTTCAATCTGGTAGGCGGTTGGGAGAACGATGCGTTGCAGGGTTTCTTTCGCTCCCCGTTCTCGTATGTGGCCGCTGCGATCGCCGCTCCGGTCTTCGGCTTCGGACGCAAGCAGGCCAAATATCGTGCGGCATTGGCGGCATACGACGTAGCCCGGCTGGGGTACGAGAAGAAGGTGCTGGAGGTTTTCAAGGAAGCCAACGATGCGGTAGTCACTTACCGTAACGTCCGCAAAACGGCCGCGTTGAAGGTCGCTCTGCGCGATGCTGCCCGCAAATACGTCGAACTGGCCAATTTGCAGTACCGGGGCGGCAGTATCAATTATATCGACGTGCTGGATGCCCAGCGCCGGTATTTCGATGCCCAGATCGGTTTGAGCAACGCCGTACGGGACGAACACCTCGCTTTGGTGCAGCTCTATAAGGCGTTAGGCGGCGGCTGGGGAGTGGTGGCGGAATAGCTTTCTGTTGTCAGATAGTCGGATTTAGCATTAAAAACCGGTTCTGAAGGGTTGTATGACAGTTTTTTTGATTTTTGTCTCGTAAATTTCCGGGCAAAAATTTTGAGGAATAAAAAAAACCGTTTATATTTGCACTCCGAAATACCACTAATGCGGAAATAGCTCAGTTGGTAGAGCACAACCTTGCCAAGGTTGGGGTCGCGAGTTCGAGTCTCGTTTTCCGCTCTGAAACGCAGAGGACAATCGAAAGGTTGTCCTCTGCGTTTTTCAGTGTATTGAGGTCCGGATGAATGATCCTGTATCTCGTCTTTCGAGGGGCGGGAGTATCAATAAAAGTTTGCGAAATTACCTGTCGAAGCGCTGGTTCGAATTCTGTTTCCTTCTTCATGAAAAGATGGTTTATTATTCGGGAGAAGAGTTGATGCTCCTGCGTGATTCCAAATATATTATCAGACGGGATACGGATAAGTTCAGAGAATTTTTGAGGAAATGGAGAGTCCGTTGTTCCTGTTTGACAAGGCAATGGAAAGATTTTTGGCAATAAAAGAAAAACTCCTGCTTGTCACCGACAGGCAGGATATAATTGGATCCGGGGAAATATTTTGAGGGACCGAAGCCAAAAGCCTTTTATTTTCCGGCAGATAACGGCGTCTGTTTCACTCTCTTTCGGGAATTATCGCTCTAAAACCGACTGTTGGCTCTGGCCGACCAGTTTCCCGTTTCGATATTCAGTCGGAGAAATCCCGACGTACTGTTTGAAATATTTGCCGAAGAAGGATTGGGTCGAAAAATTCAGTTCGGAAGCTATTTCCTTGATACTTAAGTCCGAGGAACGGAGCATCTGTTTGGCGTCGGCAATGACCATGCGAATGATCCACTGCAGGGCCGAAATGCCCGATTTCTCTTTGATGATTGCCGAAAAATAGCGGGGTGTCAGATATTGTTCCTGGGCGTAGTAGGTTACCTCCCGTTCCATGCGGTGATTCTGGTAAAGAGAGATTATGAAGTTCTGGAACACATGGTCTTTCCGGTCCTTGTGCTGGGGCTGTTGGGGTTGGCGTGCGAAATAGATGCTCAGAATTTCATAATAGAGTACTTCGCCCATTGCCGTTACCAACTCGTGATTGATGATCTTTTGTTGCGTATTTGTCACCGAGGTGTTTATTGCCGCAATCCGCTTCCGCAATGCGTCGATCAATTGGTCAATGTGTACGTATTGTTCTTTCGTCAGAGACAGGCAGGGGTTTTCGTAGATGAAAAAATTCCAGGTCGGATGGAATGTCTTTTTCGCATTGGTCAGGACGTAATCTATATCGACTGTGAGTACGACGCCCTTCAGATCCTTGCTCCTATGTTTTATCTGAATGGACATAAGAAGAGGAGAGATGTATATGTCTCCCTGGCGGATGTGATATGTCTTGTCTTCCTGAATGATGTCGAGTTCCCCGCCTTGGCAGAGGAAAAGGCTGCATTTATCCGTTCGGGAGAAGGTATAACCTTCTTCCTGCATGGTGGATGTGAGAGGTGGAACAGTAGAAAATTCTACTGGAGTCGTCATAGAATACGGTTTTTTGTAATTTGGTCGCAAAATAGGAAAAAAGGATATAAAGCACAAATAATATACAATATTCCGTTTGATAATCGTACAAATAGGATAATGAATAAACAGAATTAACCTGCCGGATTTCCCTTGCGAAGGCAATACCGTTGCCGGGATTTCATGATTGGAAATCGGAACTGTTTCGTCGGATGTTTGTACCGATGGTTTTTCGTTTTCCCTACTCGTTGTCGGGTGGGGAGAAAGGATGACCGGACGCAACTTTCGTAGAGAAACTGCGTCCGGTCGTCGGAAGGAGATGCTACGGGAGGAGGTTTTTCAAAAAGCGACGGATGGCCGCCCATACTCCTGTTTTGCGGAACACTACGGTCAAGAGTATTCCGAGTGCGATGCCGGTAAAGAGCGTGCGAAACAGATTGCCGGAAGATTTTTTCCGGGTCGTCGAGGCGTGTGTTTCACGCAGGAGGGTCGTATCGCGGGCGAAGGAGGAAAGGTTTCGCAGACCGGTATGGCTTGCGAGGCTGTCCGATTGCCGCTGCCGCCGGAAAGTCTGGTTTGTCAGCAGCCATGTACGCCGTTCCGCTCGGTCGCTTATACCGGTGACGATGAGCGAATCGTCCTGTTTTTCGGCTCGGATCGCGGCCCGTCCGCTGCGGGCGGTGTAGGCCGCACCCGGGGGAAGACGTTCGAGGTCTTTAAGCGGGATCGCCAGCCGGGTCCGGTCCGTCGGCAGGGATTCGGTCGCGATCAGCAGGGTCCGTGATGTCGAGTCGGACTCCTGTTGCTGTTGCCGTAGTTGTCGTACGAGGCTGTCGCGTTGCGATTTTTCGACGCTTCGTTCCGAATGTATTCGGGTCTGTATGTCCGAGGTCTGCGTCGTGGTGCGGGTCGTCGCACATCCGGCTGCCGTCAGGAGCAGCAGCGGCAGCAGCACGGGCCGTTTTTTCGTCGGGGAGGTTTCATCGGTTTTTTTCTGGGTTTTGCGGTTGAAGTTTTTGCGGAGCCCTTCGACTTCGCGGGTCAGTTTGTCGATTTTGCGGAGCAGTTCCTGTTGGGCGACCAGCCAGTCGGCTTTTTCCCGGCGCAGGGTGACGTTCTCCTGCAGTACGTCGTTGTACTTTTCGCACAACAGGTCGATCGAGCGCTGCATGTCGGCCAGCATGTCGTTGCGGCGCTTGCGGCGGCTGACCAGCCAGGTGACGGTTCCGGCCAGAAAGCCGCTCGGCAGGGCATAGGTCAGTAGGTCGGTGATAAGTGTCGGGTTCATTTCGGTAGTTCGTGTCGAAGGAGGTTAGAGAATGCCGGTTTCCCGAAGCCATGCCTGCACGTCGAACGATGGGCAGGCTTTGGCTGCCAGTTCGTTATGCCCTACGACGGCTGCGCCGGGAAATCGGGCGACGAAATCCCGGACGTAGTGTTCGAGGGCGCTCTTTTGCTGCGGAGTGCGGGTATCGCAGGGGGTCGTGCCGTCGGCGGCGACTCCTCCGGCGTATGCGATGTGGCGGCTGGT
>OGPX01001653.1_pt1 | contig 14413 bp, 11 predicted proteins | sample 1553101 | NCBI WGS metagenome assembly OGPX01 (sample SAMEA2579964, study PRJEB22360) | human gut metagenome | biome: human gut; feature: human-associated habitat; material: faeces | place: Denmark | collected 2008/2010
TGAAATTAAATCTGCAAATAAGTTCCTGCCTAATTTCCTCATTCGGAACAAAAGCGGTCTTCAATTTCTGATCATAACCAAGATAACCTCAATTCCAGTTTTATCTACATAGATTTCAGAATTCAAAGCAAATTGGAACGCGGAATTGTCTGGATTAACAAACATTCCCATGCGTATCACGCTCCTTTCTTGGACAGCATGGTACACCATACCTATTGTACTTTGATTTTACCATCTAGCAGCCCAAACAGCAATCATAACAGTTGATTATTCATGGATTTCTAATGGAAGATTATCTGGATCATGGAAAAATGTCATTTTCTTTCCAGTGTAATCATCTAAGCGTACCGGTTCTGTTGCTATTCCTTTTGCATTAAGCTCTTTAACCGCATCGTCAACACTTTTTACCTTAAATGCCAGATGTCTCAAACCAAGTGCCTCCGGATAATTCACACGTGCCGGAGCATCCTTTATAATAAATAGCTCAATCTCCTGCTCTCCACAGGCTAAATCTATTTTATAATCATCTCGTTCCTTTCGATAATTTTCCCGGATTATTTCAAATCCCAGTAAATCAACATAAAAATGTTTAGATTTCTCATAATCGCTTCCTATAATTGCAATATGATGAATTGTATCAAACATTGATTTATCCTCCATCGTTTTTCTTATAAGTTTATCACAGTAAGATTTCTATAGAAACACATTAATACTCTGTTTTTTATTTTTTTGTCATCTTCGTACTGGAAAATATTATTATTTTTACATTTTGTTTTTTGTTGGCATCAGAACAAATTCCAACTTTACTTGGAAATCGACAGGCAATACCGTTTTGAAAATTTCACAATTGGGAACAAAAAAACGGTAAAGCAGACTAAAATCCACTTTACCGTTTTATAGCAATTCAACTTCTTCATGCAACAGCAACAGCGTTGAATTGCATATCGTAAATTGCTGTTTTAACGTTCCACTACTTTCTTGCCTTGCGATCAAGAAAGCACGTCTGCTAAACGCTCTACATTGAAAATATAATCGTACACTGCTATAATAAAATTGTGATATTATCACCAAAAATTCAAGATGCAAAGCGTTTGCGATTGGCAAACATTCAGGAGGAACGCATGGTAACAGGAGCCATTAAAAATAAGGTAGACAAAATCTGGACGGACATCTGGGCAGGCGGCATCACTAATCCGCTGACCGTCATTGAACAGCTGACCTATCTCATGTTCATCCGGTCACTGGACGAGAAAGAGCTTACCACCGAAGATTTTGAGAACATGGCGGGCGAAAAGATGGAGCACATCTTCCCGGCCAGCGCGGCAGGGCAGTCCATGCGGTGGAGCCGCTTCAAGGATAAAGATTCCCGCGAGATTTTCCTGACCATGCAGCAGCGGGTGTTCCCTGCCATCAAAAAGATGAAATATGGCCGTCTGCCGGACTTTGACGCAAACGGCGAGCTGGTGGAGATCGCAGACGACCCCACCCGCCCGGATGAGGGCAACACCGCCTTTGCGCGGTATATGGACGATGCCATGTTCCTGATCCCCACGCCGCAGGTGCTGCAAAAGATCATCACCGGGCTGGAGGATCTTTACACCCACGACATTGCCGACCTTGATATGCAGGGCGACCTGTACGAGTATATGCTGGGCAAACTGGCAACGGCGGGTCGGAACGGCCAGTTCCGCACGCCTCTGCATATCATTGATATGATGGTGGAGCTGGTGCAGCCCACGCCGGACGATTTCATCTGTGACCCGGCCTGCGGCACGGCGGGCTTTCTGGTGTCCAGTGCGCAGTACCTCCGCGCCCACTACGAGGACAGCATGACCCCGGAGCAGTGGCAGCATTTTGCCGGCCCGATGTTCACCGGCTTTGACACGGACCGCACCATGCTGCGCATTTCGGCCATGAACCTGATGCTCCACTCCATCACGAACCCGGAAATCGACTACAAGGACAGCGTGTCGAAGCAAAACTCCATTTGCAGCAAGTATACCGTTTGCCTTGCGAACCCGCCGTTCAAGGGCACTGTGGATGCCGAGAGCATCAGCGATGACCTGAAAGCCGTCACCAACACCAAAAAGACAGAATTGCTTTTCCTTGCGCTCTTCCTGCGGATGCTCAAAACCGGCGGACGCTGCGCCTGCATCGTGCCGGACGGCGTGCTGTTCGGTTCCAGCAAGGCACACCAGAGCATCCGAAAAGAACTGATCGAAAACCATCAGCTGCGGGCGGTCATTTCCATGCCCTCCGGCGTGTTCAAGCCCTACGCAGGTGTGTCTACGGCGGTGCTGGTGTTTACCAAGACCGGCGCGGGCGGCACCGACAAGGTGTGGTTCTACGATATGAAAGCCGACGGCTTCTCGCTGGACGACAAGCGCACCGAGGTGAAGGAAAATGACATCCCGGACATCATCGCCCGGTTCCATAACCTTGATGCCGAAACTGACCGCAAGCGCACCGAGCAGAGCTTCTTTGTGCCCAAAGCGGAGATTGCCGCCAATGGGTACGATTTGTCCATCAATAAGTACAAAGAGACGGAGTATGTGCCGGTGGAGTACCCCTCGACCACGGAGATCCTTGCCGACCTGCATGAGCTGGAAATGGAGATCACCAAGGGTCTGGCAGAGCTGGAGGAGATGGTGTGATGGCGAAGTTGGGAGAGGTTTGTCTCTTAAAGGCAGGAAAATTCGTATCAGCGAATGATATTTCACCTGAATATAACAAGGGATTGTATCCTTGTTTCGGAGGAAACGGCATTCGTGGATATGTTGCAGATTATACGCATGATGGAGAGTTTCCGTTGATTGGCAGACAGGGGGCGTTGTGCGGAAATGTTAATTTAGCCTCTGGAAAGTTTCATGCAACAGAGCACGCAGTCGTTGTACAACCAAAAATCGAAATGAACGTGCATTGGCTTTATTATGCACTAAACGCCATGAATTTGGGTCAGTATGCAACAGGTGCGGCACAGCCCGGTCTTGCTGTGAGCAAGCTAGAAACATTATCAATAGAAATTCCGAATATTTCAGAGCAAAACAAAATTGCTCAAACTCTGTACAAAGTTGAACAGCTCGTGAATTTTCGCAAACAGCAGCTTGCTAAACTGGACGAACTGGTAAAGGCACGATTTGTGGAGATGTTTGGAGACCCTGTAAATAATCCAATGAACTATCCTAAAAGCCACCTCGGAAAAGTTTGTGATGTAAGAGACGGTACGCATGATTCACCGGAATATTATGATGTGGGTTATCCGTTGGTTACTTCTAAAAATGTAACAGGTGGCAAAATAGATCTTTCAGAATGCAATTTAATTTCGGAAGATGACTATAAAAAAATATGTGAGCGTTCCAAAGTAGATAGAGGAGACATTATAATGCCAATGATTGGGACAGTTGGAAAACCAGTCATTGTAAATATTGAACCTATGTTTGCAATAAAAAATGTTGCGCTCATAAAATTCACACCGAATTCATTGGTGATAAATATTTACATAAAAACACTTTTGGAGTCAGACTATTTTGACCGTGCTGTGCTTGATAAAATAAGGGGCGGAACACAGAAATTTATTGCACTGGGTGATATAAGAAAACTAGAGATTATCCTGCCGGATTTGAAGCATCAGCAATGCTTTTCTGCCTTTGTGGAGCGTGTAAACCAGCAGAAGCAGACCGTACAGCAGAGCCTTGAAAAGCTGGAATTGATGAAAAAGGCACTGATGCAGGAATATTTTGGGTGAGGTAAATGAAGATGAATTATTATCCTAAGTTGAAATCACTTATAGATAAAATAGATGAGCTTCTGAAAACGCCAGATTTAACAGCGGATTCAAAAGAATTTGTTGAATGGCAAATACGCGCTGAACTTTTTCTGTCCAGATGCTATGGACAGGAAAGCACGCAAATGAAACGGTTTCAAAGAACAGAGTTTATTCCATATTTTGATTTTGATGATCAGAATGAAAAAACTCAAAAATGCAGGGATGGATTGGAAAAAACGAAAGAAATTTTTGAGATTTATCTAGATGAAATTGAGAACGAAAATTTCGATAAAGCGATGAACTCCGTCAATGAAAAGCTGAAGCAATCACAACTGTCCATGATTATGCCAAATGTTGAGAAGAGGAGGGAAAGTGCAAAAACAATTATGAAAAAGAAATATCAAGTATTTATTAGTTCTACATATGAAGACCTGAAAGAAGAACGGGCGGCAGTAACTCAGTGCCTGCTTGATAACAATTGTATTCCAGTTGGAATGGAACAATTTCCGGCGAGTAATATGAGCCAGATGGAATATATCGAGAAAATGCTGGATGATTGTGACTATTATATTTTGATTATCGGCGGGAGATACGGCTCTTTAGATGACGACGGAGTAGGATATACAGAAAAAGAATATAATTATGCACAGCAGAAAGGCATTCCAGTGATGGCGTTTGTCAATCTGCATCCTGAAAAATTGCCAAATGAAAAATGTGAACATGCTAATATTGAAAAGTTCAAGGCATTTCGTGATAGAGTCAGGAACGCAAAAAAACTGGTAAAAGGATATTCGGATATAGGAGATTTAAAAGCAAATGTTGTTACAGCGGTAAATGCTGCGATACGTGAATATCCGGGTATTGGATGGGTTCGAGCTACCGATTTACTTCAAGAAGAAAACTTGGAAATGGGAAATAATGTCGTTGCATTGAGTTCGACAACGAAAGTTTATGCTTGTGAAGCCGAGCAAGGATCATTTACATTTGATTATTCAAATAACGATGGAAAGTTCACAATAGGGAAAGACGAATATTTGTTTACAACAGAATGGAGCAAGGCAAGTAATCGAAGTATTCACGCATATAGTGACCCATCGAATATTGATTCAATAGCAAGAATAAAAGCTCCATGTACTTTATCAAAGGAAAAATTAACAGGAGAATATGATTTCTCATCTAGATGCAGAACCCCGAACATTGGAGATATCATTATTTGGAAAAATATTTTTGGAAACTATGCGGCTACTCAAATAATAGCTATTTCCGATGATACCAGAGGAGCAAATCACGATGAACTTACATGTGAATATGTAATCTATACAAAAAGTAATTAAGAGAACTGATTTTTAAAATGTAAAAATTCGAAAGGAGCCTCCTCATGTCCAACTTCTCCTATCTCTCCACCCGCCCCGAATACTCCCTCTTCGCTAATTCCGCCATCGAGGCCGAGAAAGTGTTCTCCACCTCTCCGGCGATGTGCGCGGTGGGGTGTCGGAAGGCGTTGGAGCTGGCGGTGAAGTGGGTGTATGCGGCAGACAAAACCATCACGATGCCCTACAAGGACAACCTGCAATCCTTGTTGCACGAGCCGAGTTTCCGGTTCGCAGTGGACCGCAATGTGTGGAGCGCGCTGCCCAGCATCGTGAAGGCGGGCAATCTGGCGGTACATACGGGGCATAGTGTGTCGGCGGCGGATGCAGTGTTCAGCCTGCGGGGGCTGTTCGACTTCATCCAATGGGTGGATTACTGCTACGGCACGGACTATGTGGAGCGCTCCTTTGATGAAACAGCCATCCCCGGCGAAAAGGTAGCACTGGGCGAAAAGAAGATCCGGGAACAGGAAAGTTTACTGTCCCAGAAGGATGCCGAGTTGGAAGCGCTGCGCAAACAGGTGGAGAGCCTTTCGGCGGCGTACACAGCCAGCAAACAGCAGAACCAGCAGAGCCGCAGTTTCACCGCCGCCGACCTGACCGAGGCCGAAACACGGCGGAAGATCATCGACATCGACCTCAAGGCCATGGGGTGGAAATTCACCGGGCCGGATGCCGATGTGCGCACCGAGTACGAAGTGGACAACATGAACGGCGTGCTGGGGCAGAAGGGCTATGCGGACTATGTGCTGATGGGCAAGGACGGCTTGCCGCTGGCGGTCATTGAAGCCAAGCGCAGCACCAAAGACCCCAACATCGGGCGCAAGCAGGTTCAGCTTTATGCAGACTGTCTGGAGCAGAAGTTTGGCCGCCGTCCGATGCTGTTTACCACCAACGGCTACACCACCTATTTCTGGGATGAGCAGAGCGGCCCGCAGCGTGCCGTGAGCGGGGTGTTCTGCAAGGACGATCTGCAGAAGCTGATGAACCGCCGCACCGAGAAAAAGCCGCTGGACACCATCGAAATTGACGATAAAATCACTGACCGCTACTACCAGAAAAACGCCATCCGGGCAGTCTGCGCCCACATCGCGCAGGGCTTCCGGCGCAATCTGCTGGTCATGGCTACTGGCACGGGCAAGACCCGTACAGCATCCAGCCTGACCGATGTGCTGAGCCGGGGCGGTCATGTGACCAACGTGCTCTTTCTGGCGGACCGCACTGCGCTGGTCAAGCAGGCAAAGGACGACTTCAAAAAGTATCTGCCCGACCAGTCGCTGTGCAACCTCTGCTCCTCCAAGGACGATAAGGCCGCGCGCATCGTGTTTTCCACCTATCCCACCATGCTCAACGCCATCGACAACGCCAAGACCAAGGACGGCGTGCCGCTGTTTTCCCCTGCTCACTTTGACCTTATCATCGTGGACGAGAGCCACCGCAGCATTTTCAAGAAATACCGCGCCATTTTTGATTATTTCGATGCGGTTCTGGTGGGTCTGACCGCCACCCCGAAAACCGACGTGGACCGCAACACCTACGACTTTTTCGAGATGGAACACGGCATCCCCACCTACGCCTACGATTACGATACGGCGGTCTACACCGACCATGTGCTGGTGCCTTACTACAACTACGAGGTCAAGACGAAATTCACAGAAGAGGGCATCCACTACGACCAGCTTTCACCGGAGGATAAGGCCCGCTACGAGGACGATTTTGCCGAGGACGACACCCTGCCCACCTTCATCCCGTCCGAAAAGCTGAATAAGTTCATCTTCAACGCCAACACCGTGGACACGGTGCTGCAAGACTTGATGGAACGGGGCATCCAGACGGCAGGCGGCGACCGCATCGGCAAGACCATCATCTTTGCCCAGAACAAGCGCCATGCGGAGTTTATCCGGGAACGCTTTGGCAAGCTCTACCCGCAGCTGGAGACCCAGTACCCGGGATTCATCCAGCGGGTGGTCTGCGACGACGCCTATGCACAGTCCATCATTGACGACTTCAAACAGCCGGACAAGCCGCCGTTTATTGCGGTCTCGGTGGATATGATGGACACGGGCATCGATGTGCCGGAGTGCGTGAATCTGGTGTTCTTCAAAAAAGTGCGCAGCAAAACGAAGTTCTGGCAGATGATCGGCCGTGGTACGCGGCTCTGCCCATCCCTTGCCTGCGTGGATGCCATCGACGGCGAATATACGGGCAAACGACGGTTTCTGATCTTCGACTACTGCGGCAACTTTGAATTTTTCCGTCAGAAACCCAACGGCTACGAGGGCACGGACACCAAGAGCCTGTCCGAGAGCATTTTCTGCAAGCAGGTGCGCATTGCCGCCGCGCTGCAGGATGGAGCCTATGCGGACGAAAGCTACCAGAACTGGCGTAAAATTTTAACAGAAACCTGCCGCGCCGAGGTGGGAGCGCTGAACCCGGAGCTGGTATCCGTGCGGCTGCACCGACAGGCCGTGGAACACTATCAAAAGCCGGAAGCCTTTGTCAGCCTGACTGAAACGGACAAGGGTACTCTGATGAAAGAGGTGGCACCGCTCATCTCGCTGGACGATAAGGACGAGGCCGCCAAGCGGTTCGATAACTTTGTGTATGGCTTGCTGCTCTGTGAACTGGAAGGTCTGCCGGGGCTGGGCCGCGCCCAGAAACAGCTGCGCAGCACGGCGGCAATGCTGGAAGGGAAAGCTACCATCCCGCAGGTGCAGGCAAAGCTGCCCCTCATCCGCGAGGTGCAGACAGACGAATTTTTGACCTCGCATGATCTGCTCCGCTTTGAGGAAATGCGGCAGGAACTGCGGGAGCTCATCAAGTTTCTGGTGGAGGGCGGCGAGGGGCAAAAGCCTGTCTACACGGCCCTTGCCGACCCGGTACTGGAACAGACCGAGGGCAAAACGCTGGATTCCGGCTACGATTTCGGCGAGTACCGGGAACGTGTGAACCGCTACATCATGGAGCACCGCAGCGATACGCTGGCCATCCACAAGCTGACCCAGAACATTCCGCTTTCCCGGGGCGACTACACCGAGCTGGAACATATCTTTACCTGTGAGCTGGGCAGCAAAGAGGACTATGCACGGGAGTTTCGGGATACACCCTTTGGTCTGCTGGTGCGTAAAGTGGCAAAGCTGGACCACGATGCTGCCATGCAGGCATTTTCCAAGTTCATCAACGACGAATCGCTGAATGCAAAGCAGATCGCGTTCGTGCAGAAGGTCATTCATTACATCGAGCAGAACGGTTATGTGGAAAGCAAAGCGGTGCTGATGAAACCACCCTTTGACCAACCCATCCTGTTTACCCGCCTGTTTGATGGCAAAACAGGGAGTGAACTGATGGATACGATCAATTCGGTGAAAGAGAATGCCACCCATGTGACGGCATAAAGTAGTGGAATGTACTGATAAAAACCGGTATAATTCAGGACTATCGAAAAATGAATATCCTGCAACGCAGGATGGCAAGTCAGGGAATTTTGAACGATACGCAAACGACTCTGGCTGATTACCTGATGAGCATCGCACAAATTTCCGTGGAGGATGCCGGAGCGATTTATATCGAGTTGAACAGCATCCGCGGAAATTTTATGGCAAACATCATTCTGCGCATGATTGAAAATTATCACTTCCTGCCCGATATGGCGCAGAAACTGAAAAACAAACAAGCACTGGTGGAAAGCGTAATTGCAAATGAACAGCTGGAGCCTTCCATTACGTTGTCCATCAAAGATGTGTATGATGACCTTGTCAACAGCAAACTGGATATGATCGAAGGCTTCGTGCCGATCTCTGCCATCCGGTATGATGCTAAGATGCAGGAAGCAGAAAGACTTTAAGGGGAGTGCGACTTGTAGGATTGCTTTAAATTATCGAGTTAATCCGCAGGCTGAATAGATTCCCTCGAATCGAATGAAAACGAAAAATGCCCGCTCACCGTGGAGATTCGGCTCCATCGGTGGGCGGGCATATCCAATAAAATACCAGGATACGATTATGCTTTTCGTACTTCAGCTGGGATCTTGTTCTGGCTCAGATATCCCACAGGGAGGGCGCAGAGGTGGAAACTGCGGCGGCACCTGCGCGCATGGCGGCCATGACATCGGCTTTGTCCCGCAGCAGGCCGCCTGCAATGACAGGCACCTGTGTGCGGGCGCTGATCTCGGCGATGACCCGGGGCATGATGCCGGGAAGGATCTCGACAAAATCCGGCTTGCCCTGCTCCAGCTGGCCGGACAGGCTGGTCAGCGAGAGGGAATCCAGGATGAATGCCCGCTGGACGGTCAGCAGGCCGCGGTGGCGCGCCCGGCGGATCAGGGTCGGGCGGGTGGAGATGATGCCGTCGGGGTGGCACAGGGCGTTGAGGGAGTCCACCGCGATCTCCCGCGACGAAAGGCCGTCCACAAGGTCGATGTGAACCACGGCCAGTTTTCCGGCATCATGTATGCGGTGCACAAGCCCGTCTACGGTGAGCAGGGTGCTCGCCAGCAGAAAAACGGCGCTGCAGGGCGAAGCCAGCGCAGCAGTCAGGGCTTCGTCCGTTTTCACAGCGGCGATCACCGGTTCGTTCAACAAAGTTTCGGCAAGAGGATGCATTGGGTAAGACTCCTTTCGAGCCAGATTTACAGAGATAGGGAGCAATCAGAAGATACGGCCCTTTCAGAAAACTCTAAAAGGGCCGCACCATGCGTAAACCAAGTTTATAAAAAATTGAGGGGTTTGTAAAGAGGATTAAAGAGGCATTATTTATGTGCCTGCACGGCTGCATTATTTTTCTTCAGCAGTACAGCGCATGCTATGGTAACTACAAAGCCGATCGCGATCAGTGCGTAGACCAGAGCAGTGCCAGCGTACTGTGTTCCGGGGGTGTGCACGCGAATCTCGCAGATGCCCCACTCGCTGACAGCTGCAAGAACGCCGCAGAAGATGCCGCCAAGGTAGGGATTGCCTGTGTGCTGGTACAGGAGACGACAAATCAGGATCGCAACAAAGATGAAGCCGGGCAGCGCATACACTGCAGTTGCGGCAGAAGCCAGACCGCCGAACATCGGGTTCGAGCCGGTAGCCTTGAAGATGCCGTAAACGTAGCAGAGGATGAACAGAGTGGGAACCGATGCGATAAAGCTGATCAGAAGGTTAGAAAGCAGCTTGTTTTTGCCGAGCGCCGTGCTAAAGTTAAAACTGTTGACGCTGATGGACATGACAATGTAGTACACGAGATACATGGGTACAACAAGGAGCATACCCGGGATGCGGTTGGCTCCAAACTTCATAAAGCCCCAGTAAACGATCAGGAAGTTCACATCCACAAAATAGTCGACGGCAAAAACCATCAGGATCAGGGCAAAGACTGCAAGCAGGGCCGCGCCGATGGATTTGAGGAGTGCATGCCCGGAAATAGCGATGCCGGTATTCCGGAAGGAGAAACCGTGTTTTTTGCCGTAGGCCATGTACCACACCGTGCACAGAACAAGAGTCAGTGCGCCGCACAGCAGAGAGATCAGGCCGTGGTACGCAGGGTTGGCCGAGTGGAAAAGTGCATCACGGTAAGATGCCAGTCCCTGCTTGTTCAGGAATCGAATAATGAGGATGGACAGGACGGCACTGATGATCTGGATGCCCCAGAACCATGCAACTGCGTTCTTATCGCCAACTGGGCGAAGGTCCTGCTCGCCATTGTCGGCACACTGGAATGTCTTGACGGAGTTGACCAGCCAGACCATCAGAGACCCGGCAAACAGCAGCAGACCGGACAGGGCGATGATCTTGAAGATGTTCCAGATGGTATAGGTGTAGCTGCTGGCGCTCAGAGCAGTGCCAGTGGGCATAACACGGTTAAAGAAGGTCAACACACGGTTCATGACCAGCGGGGACCACCAACCAGCCATATGCGTCTCGTTAGAAACAAAGATCTGGCGGCTTCCGGTCTTTCCGCCGTAATCCTGCTCATAAACGGTCTCTGCCACGCGCTGTTCACTGGTGGTTGCGGGGTCGATACCGAAATACAGGAAGGACTGTGCACTGTTGTTGATCACATATTCTGCCGGGCTGGAAAGGTTGGCTGCATACTTGTTGGCATCGTTGGAATAGGTACCGTTATCATTAGCTTTTTCCGAGAAGAAGAACTCGTCGTTCTTGTCTGCGAGAACTGCGACATCTCGGGCACCGTAAACATCGGTGTAGCCCTCGCTGTTACGCACGATGGGATCGCTGTGGATCAGGAAAATGGCCTTGACAACATTCAGACTGTCGTTATCGCACTGCAGTGCTTCACCAGCTGCCTTGCCACCGCGGGAGTAGCCCAGCAGCGAAACTCGGTCGGTATCAACGTAGGGCAGAGTCACGCCGTAGCGTACCGCATCATAAAGGCCGCGGCCCTGGGTGAGCCATTCGGAGTCCGGCAGAGGTTCGCTTTCGCCCATGCCGTACATATCCACGCCGATCGCAACATAGCCGCGGCGGGCGAGCTCAATGCAATAATGCTGCATTTCTTCTTTGTTGTTGTTTCCGCCATGCTGTACAAAAATAGCGGGCGCAGGCGTTTCAGCGGTGGCGTTTTCCGGAATATAAACATCTAAAAAATATTTTGTGCGCGAACTATAAAGTCGGGCGAAAACTATCAATGCTCTGCCCAGTCGCAGCTGCGGCCCACAGCCTTGTGCCAGCCGGAGAGCAGACGGGTGCGCTCAGCCTCGTCCATCTGCGGGGCAAAGGTCATATTGCAATGCCACAGGCTGCGGATCTCGTCCCGGTCCTTCCATACGCCGGTGGCAAGGCCCGCCAGATAGGCTGCGCCCAGAGCGGTCGTTTCCCGGATGGCCGGGCGCAGCACGGTCTTGTTCAGGATATCGGCCTGGAACTGCATCAGGAACTGGTCGCGGGATGCACCGCCGTCCACCTTCAGCGAGGTGATGGGTACGCCGGTGTCCTTTTCCATAGCAGCCACAAGATCGGCGCTCTGGTAGGCAATGGACTCCTCTGCCGCGCGGATGATATGGTTCTGGGTGGTGCCGCGGGTAATGCCCACAATGGCACCGCGGGCGTACATATCCCAGTACGGTGCACCCAGACCAGTAAAGGCCGGCACGATGTAAATGCCGCCGTTATCCGGCACCTTCTGGGCGTAGTATTCCGCATCGCGGCTTTCCTGGATCATGCGCAGGCCGTCGCGCACCCACTGGATGACGGCACCGCCCACAAAGACGCTGCCCTCCAGCGCGTACTCCACCTTACCGTTCAGGCTGATGGCAATGGTAGAGATCAGGCCGTTCCGGCTGCGGCAGATGGTGTCGCCGGTGTTCATCAGCAAAAAGCAGCCGGTGCCGTAGGTGTTCTTGGCCTCGCCCTTGCGAAAGCAGCTCTGTCCGAACAGCGCAGCCTGCTGGTCACCGGCAATGCCGGCCACCGGGATCTGCACACCGCACAGATCGGTGGTGCCGTAGACCTCGCTGGAATCCGTCACGCGGGGCAGGATGCAGCGCGGGATATCCAGCGCTTTGAGCAGGGTGTCGTCCCAGTCCAGCGTGCGGATGTTATACAGCATGGTGCGGCTGGCGTTGGTGCGGTCGGTGACATGCACTCTGCCGCCGGTCAGCTTCCAGACCAGCCATGTGTCCACAGTGCCGAACAGGATCTCCCCTGCCTCGGCGCGCTCCCGCGCACCGGGCACATTGTCCAGGATCCACTTGATCTTCGTTGCGGAGAAATAGGCATCGGGCATCAGGCCGGTGTTCTCCCGGATGTAGTCTGCCATGCCGGGCTGCTGCAGCAGTTCATCCACCAGCGGTGCCGTGCGGCGGCACTGCCAGACGATGGCATTATAGATGGGGCGGCCGGTGGCCTTTTCCCACAGGATGGTGGTCTCCCTCTGGTTGGTGATGCCAATGGCGGCGATATCGTGGGCATCGACACCGCTCTGGGCCACCACCTCGTTCATGACTCCATACTGGGTGGACCAGATCTCCATGGGGTTGTGCTCCACCCAGCCCTGCTGCGGATAGATCTGCTCAAACTCGCGCTGCTGCACCGCAATGATATTCTGCTCATTGTCGAACAGGATGGCACGGCTGCTGGTGGTTCCCTGATCCAACGCCAGAACATATTTTGTACTCATGCTTTTGCTACCTCCGTATCGTTTCAGGAGTGTGTATCACAGATTTCGCGTTGCCACGACATCCACGCCGGTGCCGCACACGTCGGCCAGCACCACCTGTCCGGTGCGGACGGGTGCGTGCAGAGTGACGCGGTCCAGCGCAGCCATGACCTCGGTCATCTTCTCTTTGGGCACAGCCTGCGCAGTCTTTACCGGGCAGCGCGGGTACAGCCCGCCCTCCACCCGCACCGTGCTGGTGAGGATGCGGGTGGGGTGGGTCAGCTCTTCCCTGCCGTAGGCGGCACCGTTGGGGCAGGCGTTTCCAGTTACATTATAATCATTTTCCGGGTCTACCTGCAAGTGGCAGCCGCAGGGACAGCAGATGCAAATAACTTCTTTGATGCTGCTCATTCTGCAATAACCTCCTCTACCGCAACGGTCAGCGGGCCGTCTGCTTTTTCCAGCAGGACTTTGGGCAGTGCGATGTGTTCCATCTCGCCGGGAGCCATGCGCTGGCGCTTGAACCGGGCCAGCTGCCTGCCGCCGCAGGTCACGGTGATCTGGCTGGGGCCGTAGTTCTGCCGCACACGGAAGGAAATGTTCACGCTCCTGTCCACATCAGCGGGGCGCACCCGCTGCGGCACGGTGTAGCCCACACCATTGCCCGGGATAAGATCGAGTGCGGCGGCATCGGAGGCTTCGCCCTTCAAAACATAGGCCGCCGCAGAAGCACCGGCAAGGTCGCTTTCGCCCGAAACGAAGTCCACCAGATCATGCACGTGCACCACGTTGCCGCAGGCGAACACGCCGGGGATGCCGGTCTCCATATTCTCGTAGACCACTGCGCCCTTGGTGTGGGGGTCCATGGGGATGCCCGCCTGCCGGGTCAGCTCATTTTCCGGGATCAGGCCGACGCTGAGCAGTATGGTGTCCACATCAAATTCTATCTCGGTGCCCGGGATGGGGCGGCGGTTTTCGTCCACCTTGGCAACGGTGGCCTTTTCCACGCGGGCCTTGCCCTGAATATCCACGATGGTATGGGACAGATACAGGGGGATGTCGAAGTCCTGCAGGCACTGCACGATGTTGCGGGTCAGGCCGCCGGAATACGGCATGACCTCCACGCAGGCCAGTACTTTGGCACCTTCCAGCGTCATGCGGCGGGCCATGATCAGGCCGA
>OGPX01001666.1_pt1 | contig 14329 bp, 9 predicted proteins | sample 1553101 | NCBI WGS metagenome assembly OGPX01 (sample SAMEA2579964, study PRJEB22360) | human gut metagenome | biome: human gut; feature: human-associated habitat; material: faeces | place: Denmark | collected 2008/2010
ATTGTATATTTTTCTGCGAAAGGATTGTAATCTTTATTTTTTACATCTTCTTCCACATCATCATATGCATCCAGAAGATAGATGAATTTGCCAAGATAAAAGCCAATTCTTCGAAGGCTTTTCTCCCACTCATCCTGCCTGTAAGCAAGAATCTCCTCCATAATATGCCCAAAAATCCCGGACATTCTGTCTATATCTGTCTCTCCCTGTTTCTCCAAAGTGGAAAGCTCATCCAGAAGTTCGACGATCCGCTTCGCCTTATCCGGATAAAGTTTTAACAGACAGTTATTTTTCCCCTCAAGAAGCCTGGCGTAACCCAGCTTCACATATTTCCTGTCATCGTTCCAGTCATCCAGACATTTATAATAAGTTAAAAGTATATTCATGTCTGCACAGTATTCTGTCATCACATTCTTTCGAACCGGCTGTTTTTTCACAGGATGAAGAATACATCTGGTAGTACCCTTGTACGTCTTTGGCTCATAAAGGGCGGAAAGAAGCAGGATCACAAAAGTCATATCATAGCTTAATGTAATCTGGCCGGATATCCCGTATTTCTCACGCAGTTCCCTGCAGAGTCCACAGTAAAAGGATCTGTACATGTCAAAATCCTTCATCTTGATCTCCGGCTTGTTCATTACAATATATCCAAACATATCAGCGCCTCTTTATAAATTTGGTATGACACTTGGGACATTCAATCTCCACTTTCTTAAATCCGCCTCTGGGGATACGGATTTTCTGACCACAGCCAGGACAGCTGTAAATATGATAGTCCTTGCGCTGGCTCATCATTCGCTTCTCTTTCTGGAAACGGGCTCTTAGCTTATCCGTCATCTGAAGATACTTCTGATTCTCCTGATAACGTTTGGAAATATTTTTGGAAAAAATCCTGAAATAAGTATAAACAATGGCAGCCATTCCAAACAGATCCAGAAATGCGCCAATTCCACTTCTGGTCCCGGTAAATAAGGTGAGCACAATAGCAGCCAGTGCCACTCCCATAGTGAATCTTGCAAACTGATCCACTCCGTTGCGTCCCTGCATAAATCTCATAAATTTTTCTTTCAATAAAATACCTTCTTTCTTGTGAACTTATCTTCCTGGAATAAGTTTCTGTCGCTCTTTTGTTATTATATTATTTCCCTATCCCTGATTCTGTACATTCACTATTATGGTTCACAAAACAACCAGCAATCATTCCGTCTTTTCCTATCTGTCGCTGCAGACTTGAAAAATGTAAAATTTCAGATAATAAGATTCATCAGCAGACCATAAGATCGGATGATCTGGTGCCTGGGTGCGATATTCTACCTGACGGAGACGTTTATGCACATTTCTGGCGGCCTGCCCGATGGTCTGGGTAAAAAGCTGATAATCCATAAAATGTGAACAGGAACAGGTTGCAAGGAAACCGCCGTCTTTCACCAGCTTCATGGCACGAAGATTGATCTCACGATAGCCTTTCACTGCATTCTTAACAGAGCTTCTTGACTTGGTAAATGCAGGTGGATCCAGAATCACCACGTCATATTTCTCGCCTTTCTCTTCCAGTTTCGGAAGAAGATCGAAGACGTCCTCACAGATAAATTTTACAGAATCAGAAAGTCCGTTTAAAGCTGCATTGGCTGTAGCCTGATCAACTGCAAGCTGTGAAGCATCCACACCAGTTACTTCTTTCGCTCCTGCATATCCTGCATTTAAGGCGAAAGAACCGGTATGGGTAAAACAGTCCAGAACTCTGGCATTCTTACAAAGCTTCTGGATTGCCAGACGATTGTATTTCTGATCCAGGAAAAATCCTGTCTTCTGACCGTCTTTTACATCCACCTGATATTTTACACCATTTTCCACAATTTCAACCAAAGTAGGGAACTCTTCACCAATAAAGCCCTTATATGGCTCCATTCCCTCCTGCTTACGTACTTTCACGTCACTTCTCTCGTAAACACCGCATATCCGGATACCATCCTCTGCCAGAACTTTCTTCAGAAGTTCCACCAGCATCTCTTTATAACGGTCGATTCCAAGTGCAAGGGACTGTACCACCAGCACATCAGAAAACTTGTCCACAATAAAACCCGGCAGAAAATCTGCCTCTCCGAAGATCACGCGACAGCTTGAAGTATCCGTTACTTTCTTACGATACTCCCATGCATCCCGCACTCTTTTCTCAAAAAATTTCTCATCGATCACAGTATTCTCATCTCTTGAAAGAAGACGTACCACAATCCTGGAATTCGTATTGATGAATCCTCTTCCCAGAGGATATCCGTCAAAATCATGAACCAGTACAATATCTCCATTTACAAAGCTTCCCATAATAGAAGCTACTTCATTATCAAAAATCCACATTCCGCCGGATTTCAAAAGACGTCCTTCTCCCTTTTTCAGGGTTACTACTGCCAGACTCATAGCACTACTCCTTTGCTTTTGCGATTTAGGTAACATTGTAGCACACAATTTCTCAATTTGCCAGTGTTTCCAGGGGTTCTGCGAAAAAGTCATAAAAATTTCACTAATCTTAAAATTTTATAAACTGCCAGCCATTCATCTTCTTTTTTTAACAGACATCTCAGTCTCATTAACAACACAAAAAAACTCCGGACTGCCTGAACTCGCTTCCTATCGTCAGATTCTAAATCTGACTTTCAATGGCGGTACACGGTTCAGACATTCCAGAGCTTTCACTTATCTTATATTCTGGCTTTTCCAGAAGGTTATTTTCTTCTTATTTCGCATTCGCTGCAGCTACATGTACATGAATCAGATTTGCCTTAATAAGAGCTGGACGAACTGCATTGTAAATAATCACAACCAGGATTGTAGATACAATTGCATTTACAAATGTAGCACCGGCGCTTAATTTTGCAAGGATGCTCGCTACTTCCTGGGGCTGACCAAGGATGCACTGTTTGTAGAAATAGCCAACGATGGGATCTGCGATCACATTAAAAGCAAGACCTGCAATGGAAGCGATCAGACTCCATTTGAATACGTATTTCTTGTCGTTCGTCTCATTGATCTTTGCAATCTTGTGGGCTACAAGACCTGTTATAAGACCGATGCAAAGCTTCAGGACAAAAGTCTTGGGTGCTCCTGTAATGTAAACCGGATCCATAAGGTCTGCAATAGTCATTCCAATAGAACCAGCAAGACCGCCGTACCAACCGCCAAGAAGCAGAGCTCCAAGCACGCAGAAGGTATTTCCGATGTGAAGAGAAGTAGCATCTCCACCCGGTACTGGAATCTTAATCTGCAAAAATGTAAAAGATACATAGCAAAGTGCTGCAAGAAGTGCAGTCTCTGCAAGTTTCATAATGGTAGAATTCTGTTTGTTCATAGGTTTCTCTCTCTTTCCCGGAAACCTGGTACATATTGAAAAACATTCTGCAAGATGTGCCTCACAAGTTGCAGGAATGATTTCTCAAACAAGCTCCAATGTTTCCTGTTTAATCACTGCTTTTTATACTGCAGTATCTAATTAGCACTTATCATAGCGAGATACTGGTATGTCTTCAATAGACAGTTTTGATTATTTTTAAGAGGACAGTTATTTTCTGCAAAAAAAGGTACAGTCCCCAATATCCCACTGGATATCAGTTTCTGTACCTTTTCCACCAGCAGACATGTCATCTCCTGGAGCATCAACACATACTATTCAACAGTATTCTTCCGAATTCAGGTCTGTTATTCTTCGTAGGACTCTTCATCAATAGTCTCGTCATAAGACTCATCGCCTACTTCATCTGTAGCACTTTCATCTGTTGTCACATTTTCAGAGCCGTCAGCTGAATCACTGGATTCTGAACTCTCACCATAAAGTTTCTCAAAGAACTTCATAGTATCTTTATACAGGGTATCTTTATCATCAGAAGATACTGCATCGCCAAGAACATCAATATCCTCAGAAGACTCACCATCATCGATCACATCAATGCCGAAAAGTTTCTTCATCTCTTTATCCAGCATATTCAGTTCTGGTGTAATGTATTTCTCAGTTCCATCCTCCTGATAGGAAACAGCACCATTTCCAAGGATACCAAGGTATTTCTGAAGAACTTTGATGGAAAGCTTGTTGGCTGTGTCAGAATCAAGTGTTACAGTAACTGCAGCATCATCTCCCATTACTTCGTAAAGAGCATCCTCATCACCGCTGTACTCTCCTTGACAGAAGGTCTTCGCTTTTTCAAATTTCGCTTTCGCATCATCGCCAAGGAAATCTGTATTCAGCTGGGATATATCTGTGATCTCTTCGGAAGAATCACTGCCATCACCAGTATCTGTTCCGCCAACTTCACTGATGTCACCATCAGCTGGCTCATCTGTACTTCCATCTGTGTTCTCGCCGGAATCATCAGAAGCCGGAAATTCTTCCCAGGATTCTTCACCGGATTCGTCTGCAGCTCCAGTCTCCTCAGCAAGTCCCGGATCCTCTGTAGAACTCTCGATAACATTGTCACCAAGAGCACTCTGGTCTACATTATCCACAATACTGTCCTCATCATCTGATGAATCACTGCTCTCCTCTGCCTTTCCTGTTACATTGTCATTTACACGCTCCAGAGTTTCCTGCATCTCAGAGTAATCATAGTCCTGCTGGGAAATCTGCTGAAGCAGGTTTACGATGGTATTAATCTCATCATCTGTAAGAGTTACATTGTTATTATTGGAGATATTTACGACAATATTGTAGATATCATCTGCATTCTGAACATTGTCTGCAATAACCTGCATTTTCGCCTGGTTAATAACAGTGGTAGCGTCATTCTGTCCTACAGAATCAGCAAGATTACCTGTAACTACCATCTCCTCAGTAGCAAGCTCCTTCTTGGTCTCGTCAAGCTTCTGTCCACTGGCAGTCTCATATGCCATCTGGATACCAGTCAGTGCTCCTGTACCGGATACCTCGAATGGGCATGCAGCAACAACCTCACAGTTGGTAACACCAGATGTGGAAAGGGAACTTGCAATCATATTGCAGGTAACCCAGTTCAAATTGGCGGTACGAACCTTGATGCCACCGGATGTGGTAGGCTTCACATAAGCGCAGCTCACTGTTCTTGTACCAATCTGCTCCAGCGGAACATAGGAACTTAAGTGATCCCTCTCATCCTGATTGGTAACGTAGATAATCTGTACCTGGCTGGAATCTACTTTAAAATATTTCAGCATGGTGTTCTTCTGCTCATCTGAAAGATCTGCGCCAAGTGTAACAACCTTCATAGCATCTGCCATAGCCGGTACTGTGGGAACCATGCTTCCCATAACCATTGATGCGCTGCAGAGTAGCGTAGCTAATAATTTGCCTTTCTTCATAACTTTTCCTCCAACTTTCTGTCTGGGTTATAATCTGATCTTTAATGAAAGCCTCATACTCTGTAACGGCTTCCATGCACTGCACTTCTGTCTTTGCAGTTGTTTCATTTAGTACACTTATTATAACATACTTCTTATAGTTTTTGTAATTTTAATTGTTAATTCTCTCTTTGAACCTGAAAATATGTTTTGGTAAAAAAATTATTATATCAGCAGCTTTTCCAGAGCCTGTTACCGTGCAGGCTGTAAACAGTAATCCAGAACCTCCTGCACGGTCTTAACTGGTGTAATCTCAAGCTTCTCTTTTACCTCATCGGCCACATCATCAAGATCATCCATATTCTCATATGGAATAAACACATGCTTTACGCCAGCTCTTTGGGCAGCCATCAGCTTCTCCGGCAATCCGCCAATAGGCATAACACCGCCGCGAAGGGAAACTTCTCCTGTCATTGCTATTTCTGCTGGTGCAGGCTTTCCTGTCACCAGAGAGGATAATGCAGTTACCAGCGTGATGCCTGCTGATGGGCCATCCTTGGGAACTGCTCCTGCCGGCACATGGATGTGAAGATCATTTTCCTTGAATTTATCTGCAAATTCCGGATAGAGGGACTTCACAAGAGTAATGGCAATCTGGGCGGACTCTTTCATCACATCTCCAAGCTGTCCGGTAATGATCACCTTTCCATCGCCTTTTGTAAAAGAAGTTTCGATAAAAAGGATTTCTCCACCAGCACTGGTCCAGGCAAGACCGGTTACAACTCCAGGCACTGGGTTTTCCAGAATCTTCTCATGATGAATTCCATGTCCCAAAAATTCTGCTACACGCTTCTCACTTACCGTAATGCTCTTCTGCTCACCCTTTACCAGCTTCACAGCTGCATATCTGCATAACACATCCATCTGCTTCTTCAGTCCGCGGACACCAGCCTCCGCTGTATACTCTTCAATAATGCGGCGGATTGCCTCATCTGTCACCTTCAGATTCTGGGCTTTGATTCCCATGCTCTTCATTGCTTTCGGCAAAAGATGACGTCTCGCGATCTGAAACTTCTCTACTGCAGTATATCCAGGAAACTGGATTACTTCCATACGATTGAGCAATGGCTCAGGAATGGTATCGGTGGAATTGGCTGTACACACAAAAAGCACATTGGAAAGATCATAAGGAACATTCATATAATGGTCTGTAAAGCTTCCGTTCTGCTCCGGATCCAGCACTTCCAGAAGAGCACTTGCCGGATCACCGCCGTAATCTTTGGCGAGCTTGTCCACCTCATCCAGTACCATAACCGGATTTGCAGCTCCGCTTCTCTTCATTCCTTCCATAATCCTGCCTGGCATAGCACCTATGTAGGTTCTTCTGTGTCCTCGAATTTCCGCTTCATCACGGATTCCACCAAGACTGATACGCACGTATTTACGGTGAAGCGCACGGGCAATACTCTGTCCGATACTGGTTTTTCCAGTTCCAGGCGCACCTACAAACAATAAAATGGAACCAGACTGTTTCTTATTAAGAGCCATAACAGCAAGCTGCTGGATAATTCGCTCTTTTACTTTTTTCAACCCATAATGGTCTTCATTCAGGATTTCTTCTGCCTCGTTCAAATCAATTTCAGCAGGTTCCTCTGTCTTCCAGGAAAGACTTGTAGCAAAGTCCAGATAATCATACAGCATACCATACTCATGGCTGTCTTTTCCTTCCTGCTTCATGCGGTTCAGCACCTTTTCAGCTTCTTTGCGTGCTTCCTCATTCATGCCGGATTCCTGGATTTTCTTCTGGAAACGGCGCACATCAGAAATATTCTCCGGATGCATTTCGTCCAGCTGCTGCTGAAGAAATTCGATCTGCTTCCGGATAGCGGACTCCCGGTAAACTTTCTCATTGGAGTTCTTCTGCGCAGTCTCAGCTTCCTCACTGACACGGAAAATCTCCATCAGCTCATAGACAGCCTCTTCCATCAGATGCATGCGTTCTTTCCTGGAATCCACCTCGATCATATGGTATTTTTCTTCCCAGGAAAGGCTCATGTAACCAGCCAGGGCACTGACGGCTTCCGGATAGCTTTTCCAATGGTAGATCATGCTGCGTACCCAGACGCCCCACTGAAAGCCTTTTGCAAAATCCATCAGTTCTTTCTTGATCTTATCAAATTTCTCCTTTTCTTCTTCCGGGGAGATATCCTGGATATCCGGAAGATCTACCGCTTCTGCCTGAACCATGCCGTCACGATATTCTACACGAGTCACCTGCACTCTTTTGCTGGTAGTAATCTTGACGCTGCCTTCCTCGTCTATATTCTCAATGATTCCCATCACGCCCACTGGAAAAATATTTTCCATGGAAATTTCCTCTGGGGCTATTTCTTTCTTCTGTAAAACGAAGAGAATTTCTTCTCCGATATTCTGTTCTTTAATTCTGCCTTCCGGAAACATATCTTTTTTAAAGAAAAATGTAACTTCCGGTAAAAGAAGAAGTTCATAAACTGGTATTGTAATCATACATGTTTCCTCCTTGTATTGTTAGCACTCCTTTAATATGAGTGCCAGATTTATTCTATAGAAAATGGCGAACTCATATGAATTCGCCATCTGAATCTATGATAGTTCATTATAGCACTAAATTAAAATTTTGCAATAAGAATCGAACATTCTTTCTGGAACATGGTAGTTTTTTGAAACATTTATTTCGAAACGGGAGCTAATTTTGCATTCTGATCTGTTCCCCTTTTATGGGCGCATAGGTATAAAGCTTCTCACCTTCCAGGTCCGCCTTGTGCATATCCACAGCACTGATCTGGTGGTTGTCGTAAGTATTATAATAGTAAATTCCCTTATCCGTATTACAGCAGGAAGTATATAGCGTAATCTCATACTTGTCTTCTCCCAGCTTGCAGCAGCCCCTCTGCTGGTCTACGCTGCCAAGAATGTGGAAAAACTGGCTTACACTTTCTTCTTCTGAATCCCCGGACAGAGAATTCATTTTTACAAAGGCCACCCGCACAAATCTTGACTGGGAGGAGAGATCTCCCGGCAGTCCCATGCCACCCATTCCCCGGCTGTACTGATTCAGTTCCAGATTTTCTGAAAAAGTGTTACTGCGGTTTTCCACAGCCAGCTGCATATAATTGTTCAGATTAAACATCTGATAGTTAAAGGGCGGATTGTTTGTGAGGACACCTACTGGATTATCATATATTTTCATTCCCTCTTCCAACGACTCCAGGGTAATACATTCCTCTTTGTCCGCAATAATCCAGTGCAGCTGCGCAACTGGCAGATCAGGAAGAAATGGGGTGTCAATCAGGTTCATATTCTTAAGAAGCTGGCGTGCTTCTTTCACTGTAGGACATTTTCCCAGAATCCATGGGATCAGTTCGAACTGAGTGATATTGTCTTTCCCCTCTACAGGCTTCTTGTAGCTGGCATTTCCAACGAAATTAAGGCCGGCGATTCCAAGACCTTTCTCATTGACCGCATCATAATACAGAGGATAGTTCTCCATAACACATGCCATTCCGATCATGGCATAATGATTTTTCAGCTGACCGCCTTCTCTTAAGTCAAATACATAATTTCTAGGCGTGATCACTACCTGGTCTCCATAGGAAATCTCATAATCCAGAGTTCTTCCAAAATAGAAATCCTTTGTTTTATAGGTTGCTGCTGTACACATATTCTGTTCCTCCATTCATCAGAGACTGTTTAAAAGTCAGTTCTGTATTACTGTTCACTGGTAACGTTCTGTAATCTGCATATTCCAAAAAGTTCCCAAGGCGTTGTATTTTCCAGTCTGTCATGTTATTATTTATAAAAATTGTGCATGAACGGTTCATCATTAGTGTTATATATTGTAGCACAAACTGTGAAAATTTAAACTCTTTTTTCCCGATTTCACACTTTTTTAAGAAAGGAACTTACCATGAATAAATCTATTGCAGTCGCAGGTACCGGATATGTAGGGCTTTCTATTTCTGTACTGCTGGCTCAGCATAATCATGTTGTTGCAGTTGACATAATTCCGGAGAAGATTGCTTTGATAAACCAGAAGAAATCTCCAATCCAAGATGAATATATCGAAAAATACCTGTCGGAAAAGGAACTGGATCTTACGGCCACCTCAGACGGAGAATCCGCCTACGCAGAGGCTGATTTTGTGGTAGTGGCCACCCCCACCAACTATGACAGCAGGAAAAATCATTTCGACACTTCCGCTGTTGAAGCTGTACTAAGCCTGGTCACAAGGGTGAATCCTGCTGCCACAATTGTGATCAAATCTACGATTCCTGTAGGCTACACAGAATCTATCCGAAAGAAGCTTCACAATAACAATATTATTTTCAGCCCGGAATTTCTCCGAGAGTCCAAGGCCCTGTACGACAATCTTTACCCAAGCAGGATCATTGTCTCCTGTGATGAACACACCAGAGAAGCAGCTCATACTTTTGCAGCACTTCTTCAGGAGGGTGCTCTTAAAGAAAATATCGACACCTTGTTCATGGGATATACGGAAGCAGAAGCTGTAAAACTTTTTGCCAACGCCTATCTGGGACTTCGAGTTTCCTATTTTAATGAGCTGGATACTTACGCGGAAATGAAGGGGCTGAACACCCGCGATATTATCAATGGAGTCTGTCTGGATCCCCGGATCGGAACTCATTACAATAATCCTTCCTTTGGCTACGGCGGCTACTGCCTGCCTAAGGACACCAAACAGCTTCTTGCCAATTACAACGACGTTCCTCAGAATATGATGTCCGCAATCGTGGAAAGCAACCGTACCCGAAAGGATTTTATTGCTGATCAGGTACTGCAAAAAGCCGGCTATTACAACTACAATGAGGACAACCTTTATCAGTCAAGCCTGGAAAAAGAAGTGGTTATCGGCGTCTACCGCCTCACTATGAAGAGTAATTCCGATAATTTCCGGCAAAGCAGCATTCAGGGTGTTATGAAACGGATCAAGGCAAAAGGCGCCACTGTCATCATCTATGAGCCCAATTTGGAAAACGGTTCCACATTTTTTGGCAGCAAGGTTGTAAATAATCTGGAAGAGTTTAAAGAAAAAAGCCTGTGTATTCTGGCGAACCGTTATGACAAGGTCCTGGACGATGTGAAGAAAAAGGTTTATACAAGGGATCTGTTTTCCAGGGATTAAGAAACGAAAGCGTGTCTAAAAAAGGCTTCCGCAAGATGTACATCACAATTTGTGGGAGATTTTGCCCGGATGAGGGCGCCGCAGCGGGCTGCGTAGGTCGAATTCGAGCAAAATATACCGCAATCTGCACCATACAAAAACAGGCAGGAAACATAGCGATCAAGAGAGCAATAGCTCCGTTTAATCACTGTGTTTCCTGCCTGTTGTCTATGAAATCCGTTTTTTATTCACCATACTGGCAATTGCTCTCTTTCAATTGCCGGATGACTTTATCCTGAAATAGTGATTATAAGCATCCAGCACATCCTTACGTCCTCTCACGCGAATGGGAACCCGTTCTCCATTTCGGAGTAAAAACTCCTCTTCTACATCTGTAATGTGATCCATATTTACCAGAAAGCTTTGGTGGCAACGCAAAAAACGGGGATCCTCTATCTTTTTCTCAAGATTCCCAAGTTTTTCCGCAGTTTCAAGCACCGAACCATCCAGCATATGTAAGGTTACTGTATGGCGGTCACTTTCCAGGTATAAAATTTCATCCACGAAAGGATAACGATACTGTCTTCTGCATTTCACTGAAATCCGCCTGCGAAGCTCAGACTTCAGCAGTCTGTTTAAAATTGCTGTGGTCTGCTTCTCTTCTGCAGGTTTCAGAAGATAGCCGGATGCTTCTACCTCATAACTTTCAAGCGCAAAATCAGGTGAAGCAGTCAGAAATACAATAGGCGCTTTTACTCCCAGGTCACGCAGCTTCCGTGCCGTGTCCATTCCATTCAGATCGCCCATATAAATATCAAGAAAAATCAGATCTGGCCATATATAGCCCTCTTCAATGTCTGCAAGGAGGCTCTCTCCAGATTCATATTCCTGGATCTGCGCCTCCCTGCCATTTGTCTGAAAGTACACCATCAACTGACGCTTCAGCACAAAACGCTCAACTTCCACGTCGTCACATATGGCAATTCTGTTTACCAAAGCTCTCCCAAAGCCTCCTTGTACTTGACTAGTTTATTATAACACAACGTTCCCTCTCGGGGAGAAATCTGCATAATCGTCACGTTTCAGAGCATAATCCTCAATTACCTGCACTCCCCACTTTGTGGGATCTTTCAAGGCTTGCAAAGATCCTTCACAACCTCTCCGGCAATGATCAGTCCTGCAACAGACGGCACAAATGCTACGCTTCCCGGAATATCACGACGCTCTGTACATTTGTGCTTGGCATCTGGCGGGCAGATGCAGTGGGTTCTGCAGCTGATGGACATATCCTCTATTGGTCTTGTAGGGATTTCCTCGGAATAAACCACTTTCAGCTTACGGACGCCACGTTTCTTCAGTTCGCGGCGCATAACCTTGGCAAGAGGGCAGACCTTAGTCTTATAAATGTCCGCAACTTTAAACTGGCTTGCATCCAGTTTGTTTCCGGCACCCATAGAACTGATGATCGGAACCCCTTTCTCCTTCGCCTTCATGACCAGAGAAATTTTTGCAGTAACGGTATCTACTGCATCTACAATATAATCATATTCTTCAAATGGAAAATCGTCTGCATTCTCCGGAAGAAAAAAACACTTGTGTGTCTCCACCTTCACGTCCGGATTGATTTCCAGCATACGCTCTTTCATAACATCTGTCTTGTATTTTCCCACTGTTTTTCGTGTTGCAATGATCTGGCGGTTCAGATTCGTAAGGCATACCTTATCGTCATCGATCAGGTCAAAAGCACCTACCCCGCTTCTCACCAACGCCTCACACACATATCCGCCAACACCGCCAATTCCAAATACTGCCACCCTGGCACCGGCAAGTTTCTTCATCCCCTCTTCTCCAAGAAGAAGCTGGGTTCTTGAAAACTGATTTAACATAAATTTTTCTCTCCTCAATGAAAGACAGGCAACAGACTTTCAAACAGACATTTCTCTCTCAATAAGAAAACTGCAGCCCGTTCTATCTTCACATAAAAAGCCTGGGAAGCTTATCCACCCAGACTTTTGTCCACATTACCTTTCGGAAATATTTTATAATGACTGTGTTTTTCTGTCAATTATTTTTTCGCCTACACATAAATAAATTACAGCGTTCCTGTTCACTCCGTTCGCAGTATCATTACAGCCATTTTTTCAAAACATCACTCAGCTTATTCATATCCAGCGGCTTTGCGATATGTCCGTTCATACCTGTATTTTTTGCCAGCTGTACATCTTCTGCAAAAGCATTGGCAGTCATGGCAACAATTGGCAGTTCTCCTTTTTCACCGGGGAGGCTTCTAATTGCTGCGGTTGCCTGATAACCATTCAGAACAGGCATTTGGATATCCATAAAAATAAGGTCATACCGGTCTTTTGGAGAAACCTCCACTTTTTCAACTGCAATTTTTCCATTTTCGGCTGTCTCAACTTCTGCCCCTGTCATCTGCAGGATTTCCACTGCAATTTCTCTGTTTAACTCATTATCCTCGACCAGCAGAATCCTTTTTCCTGTGTAATCTGCTTCAGACAGCTCATCCAGATAATTTCTTGCTGTTTTTTCTTTTCTTTCTGAAGTAAACTGCCGCAGTGTAGCCGTCAAACGGGAACGGAACAGCGGTTTTGCAATAAAAGCATCTACACCTGCTGCCTTTGCATCTTCTTCAATCTCGCTGAACTCATAAGATGTCAGTACAATGATGGTAATCTCCTTCCCTATCCGTTTCCGAATCTGTCTGGCAGTTTCTATGCCATCCATATCCGGCATCTTCCAGTCCAAAATAACAGCAAAGTAATCATTTTTTAACTCATGACGTGCATAGCAGCGCTCAACGGCTTCTCTGCCGGAGAGAACCCATTCGCCTGTAATCCCAATCTCCTTCAATGTGGCAACTGTACTTTCACAGCATGTCTTATCATCATCCACAACCAGAACCGGCAAATTCATCAGATTTTCATCCTTTTCTTTCTCTTTTTCCTGAAGTTCAAGATAAATTGTTACCGTAATTTTAGTTCCCTTGTGTAAGGTGCTGTCCACTTTAATATTACCATTCATCAGATTTACAATATTTCTGCTGATTGCCATTCCCAGACCAGTTCCCTGAACTCTGGTTGTCCGATGGTCATCTGCGCGGCTGAAGGGATCAAACATGATTTTCTGGAATTCCGGCGACATACCGATTCCATTATCCTCAATCGTAAATTCATAGCATCCAAGCTCCGAAAATCCATTTGGCTTTTCCTCTATGGAAAAAGTAATATTCCCGCCATCCGGTGTATACTTGATCGCATTACTCATCAGATTCACAAATACCTGCTGAATCCTCAGACTGTCACCGCAGACATCCTCATGTTCAATATGATTAATGTGTATATCAAAATTATGTTTATGTTCATCAAGCACCGGTTTCGTAAGTGTAATAAGATTATCTACCAGCTCTGACAGATTGAAATCTTCCTGTGCCAGTGTCATTTTTCCACTTTCAATACGTGCCATATCCAATACTCCATTGATCAGCCCCAACAGATGACGACTTGATTCTGTAATCTTGCCAAGACACTCAATAACTCTGTCATGACTCTCAATATTTGCTCCTGCGATTGCCGTCAGACCAACAATGGCATTCATCGGTGTCCGGATATCATGGGACATATTGGAAAGAAATTCTGTCTTCGCACGATTTGCATTTTCTGCCGACCGGTAAGCTTCTTTCAATGCCTGACGAGATTCGATCTCTGCTTTTTTCTCCTGTGTCACATCTATGGATGCCAGCAATACTCTTACGAGCTTTCCATTTTCCCATTTTAATGGAATATAAGAAGCTATTTTATAAGTCTTTTCATCCAGGCTGCAGTACTCAAACTTATAAATATCATTTTCACA